>MDSW01146859.1_pt1 | contig 22684 bp, 24 predicted proteins | sample 811171 | NCBI WGS metagenome assembly MDSW01 (sample SAMN05326641, study PRJNA326480) | marine metagenome | isolation source: seawater | place: Atlantic Ocean: North West | collected 2012 | reverse complement strand
TTTGCGCCTATAATTTCAGAAAGAAACGTTTCTGAATACTTATCTCCATTTAAAACGCAGTTTTCACCACCCTCTTCATAATTTAACACAAATTGAACTGCTATTTTTGCTTTATTTGGCCATTCTATTTTGAAATCTTTTTGACCGTAACCAACTAAGTTTCTAGGAATATTCATCTAAATAATTGCTCCATTTAATATTTATATAAATACTGTATAAATAAATTCATAATTATGTCGAACGGTTATTTAACTACTCATGTACTAGATGTTTATAATGGTACTCCTGGAAAAGGCATAAAGGGTACTATTTTTTATACAGAAAAAGGGGATAAAATTAAACTTAAGGATTTTATACTAAATGCAGATGGCAGACTTGAATCTCCATTAATAGAAAAGGAAGATTTTAAAATAGGTAAGTATGAATTAATATTCTTTTGTGGAGATTATTTCAAAAAATTCGTTGAAATAAAAGAGCCTTTTTTTATTGATGATGTTATTATCAAGTTTGGAATTAATGATAACAATCAACATTACCATGTTCCTTTGTTAGTTTCCCCATGGAGTTATTCTACATATAGAGGAAGCTGATGATAAATGAAATTAATTTCATTCTGAATAAAGAATTAATAAAGATAAATAATATCGATCCAAACACAACCGTCTTAAATTATTTAAGAGAAATATCTAATTTAAGAGGAACTAAGGAAGGTTGTGCTTCTGGAGATTGCGGAGCATGTACAGCAGTAATAGCTGAATTAAAAAACAATAAGCTCATCTATAAATCTATAAACACATGTATAATGTTTGTTTATAACTTACATGGAAAACAATTAATTACGGTAGAGCACTTAAAGAATAATAACAAATTACATCCAGTTCAAGAGTCAATGGTAAAATTTAATGGCTCACAGTGTGGTTTTTGTACTCCAGGATTTATTATGTCAATGTTTGCAATGTTTAAAAACAAAGTAAAAATTAATAAAAAAAATATTGATGAATATTTAGCAGGAAATCTTTGCAGATGCACCGGATATAAGCCAATATATTTAGCAACTAAAAAAATGTACTCTTTTGGAAAAAATGATCATTTTTCAAAAATTGAAAAAAATATTATTAATAAATTAAAATCTATAAAAAATAAAAATATAATTATAAAACATAAAGATAAAGAGTTTTATATTCCTTTTAATTTAGAAGAGCTTAAAAATAATATTAATGATTCAAAAAATAGCAAATTATTATCTGGAGGTACTGATCTAGCATTAGAAGTTACTAAAAAAAGAAAGGATTTAGAATCAATTATTTTTCTAGGAAATAATATTGATCTAAAATATATAAATGTATCTGACAATAAAATATTCATTGGTAGTGCAACGCCAATCAATGATACTTTAGAAATTTTAGGTAAATACTATCCTTCAATTAAAGATATGTATTTAAGATATGGATCTTTGCAAATAAGAAATGTAGCAAGTATAGGAGGAAACATAGCTAATGCATCACCTATTGGAGATAGTGCTCCAGCATTAATTTCACTAGACTCTTCATTAGTAATCCACGGAAAAAAGATAAGATTAATTAAACTTAAAGAATTTTTTATTAGTTACAAAAAAACTATTATGGAAAAAAATGAATTTATAAAAGAAATAATAATTCCTATAGATAAATATTCAATATTCAAATGTTATAAAATTTCAAAAAGATTTGATGATGATATTTCAGCAGTTTTTATGGCTATAAATTTAAAATTAGAAAATCAAATAATCAAAAAAATATCTATTACCCTTGGTGGTATGGCAGAAATACCTAAAAGTGCTATCAAAACAGAAAAGTTTCTAAAAAGAAAAAAATTTAATCAAAAAAATATAGATTTAGCAAAAGAATATCTATCAGAGGATTTTAATCCAATTACAGATATGAGGGCTAGTAAAAATTATAGAAATAAAATTAGCCAAAATTTGTTAGAAAAATTTTATCACGAAACATTAAATAAAAAGGAAATAACTATCCATTCATGAATTATTCTAAAAAATTATTTACTACAGAAATGCCTCATGAAAGTGCTGAAAAACATGTATCAGGATCAGCAAAATACACTGATGATATAATTGAGCCAATAGATACATTACATGCAGCTATAGGATGGAGCAAAATATCAAAAGGTAAAATAATTAAATTAGATTTGCGTGAAGTTGTCAATTCTGAAGGAGTTATTGGAATAGTTACCGAAAAAGATATACCTGGAATTAATGATGTAGGACCAGTTTTTAAAGGGGATTTCATTTTTACTAGTAAAAAAATAGAATATTTTGGTCAGCCTATTTTTGCTGTTGCTGCAAAAAATATCGAATTAGCTAGGAAAGCAGTTCAAAAAGCTAAAATTAAATATAAAAAAGAAAAACCAATAATTAATATTAAAGATGCATTAAAAAATAATTCCTATATTTTAAAATCTAAAAAACTTATAAGAGGTGATCCAATAAAATCAATCAATGAATCAAAAAACATACTTAAAGGCGAAATTCATACAGGTAGCCAGGATCATTTTTATCTTGAAGGTCAAATTTCACTTACTATACCAACTGAAGATAATACTTTTAAAATATATACTTCAACTCAACACCCATCTGAAACACAACAAATAGTTGCAAAAGTTTTAAAACAAAACTTCAATACAATCGATGTTAACGTCAGAAGGATAGGCGGAGGATTTGGAGGAAAAGAAACTCAATCTTTTATTTTTGCGGCTATTACATCCATATTGGCAAAAAAATTAAATAAACCAGTTAAACTCCGATTAGATAGAGACGAAGATATGATTTTAACGGGGAAAAGACATGATTTTTATTTCAATTATGAAGTTGGATTCACAGATTCTGGAAAAATAAAAGGCATGGAAATAATTATGGCATCTAGATGTGGTTATTCAGCAGACTTATCTGGAGCAGTGAATGATAGAGCAATTTATAATATTGATAATGCATACTTTATTCCTAATATTAAAATAATTTCACACCGTTGCAAAACTAATACTGTTTCTAATACTGCTTTTAGAGGTTTTGGCGCTCCTCAAGGATCTTTTTGCATAGAAAACATTATTGATAATATTTCAAATTATTTAAAAATGGACGCCCATAAAATTAGAGAAATTAATTTATATCAAAAGAATAACACTACTCATTATGGAATGAAAATTTCTGATGAAAATATTAAAGAAATTTTTAATAAATTAACCATTTCTTCTAATTATTTAAAAAGAAGAAATGAAATTGAAGATTTTAATAACAAGAATAAGTTTTTAAAAAAAGGATTGGCAATTACACCTGCTAAATTTGGGATATCTTTTACTACTACACATCTTAATCAAGGTGGAGCATTAGTTCATATTTATACAGATGGAACTATACATTTAAATCATGGTGGGATTGAAATGGGACAAGGACTTATGACTAAAATTTCTCAAATAACAGCTAATAGTTTTGGTATAAATAATAATAAGATTAGAATAACATCGACAAATACCGAAAAAGTTGCCAATACTTCTGCATCTGCAGCTTCAGCTTCTACTGATATAAATGGTGCTGCGGTAATTAATGCCATAAATAAAATTAAAGATAATTTATTTATTTTTATAAGAAAGAACTTCAATTTTAATGGAAATTCAATAAAGTATGAAAATAATAATGTATATTTTGGTAAAAATAAAATAACATTTAAAAAACTCATATCAATTGCTTATTTAAACAGAGTTTCATTATCTTCATCTGGATTTTATAAGACTCCTAAAATTTATGTTGATAAAAAAACATTAAAAGGAAGACCATTTCTTTATTTTTGCTATGGCGCTGCCGTAAGTGAAGTTATTATTGATACCTTAACTGGTGAAAATAAATTAATTAAAGTAGATATTTTGCAAGATGTTGGAAATTCTATAAATCCATCAATTGATATAGGGCAAATAGAGGGTGCATTCGTTCAAGGACTTGGGTGGCTAACTTCTGAAGAATTAACGTGGGCTAAAAATGGTAATTTATTAACACATAGCCCCTCAACTTATAAAATTCCTGTAATGCAAGACATACCTATTAATTTTAAAACAAGTTTTTATAAAACAAAAGGAAACAGTGAAAATGTCGTTAATAAATCTAAAGCGGTTGGAGAGCCTCCACTATTGCTAGCTCTCTCTGCTTTTTTTGCAATAAAAAATGCTATTTCTTATGTTAGAAAAAATAATAAAGTTGATCTTTCAGCTCCAGCTACACCTGAAAGTATACTAAATGCTATAAATAAATAAAATGATATTTAAAAACATAAGTGAAGGAGTAAGTTTTAAAAATATTATTGTTAAAGCTAAATTAATATCTGTAGAAGGCTCTGTTCCAAGAAATAAAGGGACATTTATGTTAATTTCTTCAAAATATATTTTTGGATCAATTGGTGGAGGAAATTTAGAGTATAAAGTTATTAATAAGGCAAAAATAATATTAAAAAAAAGAAAAAAATTTACTGAAGAAATAATTAGTATTCCTTTAGGTCCTTCAATAGGACAATGTTGCGGTGGTTATGTACAAGTAAAAATTACTAAACATAAAAATGGTATGGAATGTTTCAGTAATGAAAAAAAAATTGAAAATACTGTCGATAATTTATTTATTTTTGGAGCAGGACATATTGGGAAAGAACTATCGGCTAAATCTATTGATTTGGATTTTAATGTTCATGTAATTGACTCTAGAAAAGAATATTTAGAAAATCAATTTAATACTAAAATTGCATATATATATGCGAAATTTCCATGGATGCTAATTAAGAATTTGCCAAAAAATTCTTTTTTTATAATTATGACTCATAGTCATGATTTTGATTTTAAAATAATTAATGAGATTTTAAATATTAATAATTTCAAATTTTTAGGACTAATTGGATCAAAAACAAAAAAGAAAAGATTTGAAAATAGATTTTTAAAATTAGGTTATAATAAATTATTGTTAAATAAGATAGAATGCCCTATAGGTATAAAATCAATTACTAGCAAAAATCCAGGAGAAATTGCAATATCCATTATAGCAAGATTACTTGAATATAGATCTGCATTGTCTGTTAAGATAATTAATCATACTAATAATTTAAAAAAAATTAATGAATAATAATATAAATAAATTCATGAATAGAGCGATTGAACTTTCACTTAAAAGTATAAAATTAAATGGAGGGCCATTTGGATGCGTAATAGTAAAAAATAATCAAATAATTGCAGAAGGATCAAACGAAGTTACAAAAAATAATGATCCTACTGCTCATGCAGAAATAGTTACAATAAGAAATGCTTGTAAAATATTAAATACTTTTAATCTTAAAGGAACTGAAATGTTTACAAGTTGTGAGCCATGTCCTATGTGCTTAAGTGCTATTTATTGGTCTCATATAGATAAAATTTATTACGGTAATACAAGAAAAGATGCTGCTAAAATTGGATTTGATGATAATTTTATATATGATGAATTAAAATTAGATTTTAATCAAAGAAAAATTCCATCTCAACAACTAAATAAATTAGATGCTATAAAAGCTTTCAAAGAATGGGATTTAAAAATTGATAAAGTAGAATATTAAATAGAAATTATGAATTTATTGTATCCTTTTATTTTAGATTGGCTTGATCTTGTAATTAGATGGATACATATAATTGTAGGAATAGCTTGGATAGGAACATCATTTTATTTCAATTGGTTAGATAGTAGATTAGATCGTAAAATTAAAGATGAAGATATTGATGGAGAACTTTGGTCAGTTCATTCTGGAGGTTTTTATCATATTAATAAATTAAAAGGTCCACCAAAAAAATTTCCTAAAGAATTACATTGGTTTAAATGGGAGGCTTATACAACTTGGATTAGTGGTTTCGCATTATTAGTAATTGTCTATTATTTGAATGCCGAAACAGTAATGATAGATAAAAATGTTTATGAATTAAATCAATCATTAGCAATTATTATATCTTTATCTTTTTTATTAGGATCATGGTTCATTTATGACTTTTTATGTAAATCAAAATTAATTAATCATACTATACTTTTTACTATTATATGTTTATTCATAGCAACTTTACTCAGCTACCTATTAACTAAAATTTATGGATCAAGAGCAGCATATATACATGTAGGCGCATGCTTGGGCACAATAATGGCAGTTAATGTTTTTAGAGTTATTATTCCCTCTCAAAAAAATATGGTAAATGCTGCTTTATCACAAAAAGAGCCAGATTTACAAAGAGGAATTGATGCAAAAACTAGATCTATTCATAATAATTACATTACTCTTCCAGTTTTATTTATAATGATTAGTGCTCACTTTCCATTTACATATGGTCATAAATACAATTGGCTAATTTTATTGATTATCTCAATTATAGGTGCATCTGTTAGACATTATTTTAATCTAAGAAATAAAAAAGAAAATAAAGTATGGATTTTACCCTCTGCTGCCTTAGGAATGATACTTTTAATGTTGTATGTATCTATACCAAAAATTCAAAAAAATAATAATACAGATAATTTAATTGAAACAGTTACGTTTAATGAAATTAGCAATATTCTAAAATATAGATGTGGCGTTTGTCATTCCACCAAACCAACATTTGAGGGTTATGAGGAACCTCCATTAGGAGTAGTCTTCAATAATGCCAATGATATATTAAAAAATATTGATGGTATAAAACAGCAAGTAATAGACTCAGATATTATGCCTCCAGGAAATGTTACTGGAATAACGGATGATGAAAAAAAGAAATTAAAACTTTGGATAGAGTCAGGAAGTCTAATTAATAATTAATAGGAATGGGGTCTAAAGATTTCCATAAATACCAAGTTGCAACAGATCCATAAGGGGTCCATCTCTTATAAAGTTTTTCTAAATATTTATCAGTAATATTTTCTTTTTTATAATGTTTTTTAATCGCCTTTAAAAAACCTAAATCACCTTTTGGAAAAATATTTGATTTACCCAATGAAAATATTAAAAACATATCTATAGTCCAAGGCCCAACACCCTTAATATCAATTAATTTTTTTCTAATCTCAATATCGCTATATTTATTCATTTCATAAATAAATTGTTTATTTTTTAAAAAAAAATTTGCAATATTTTTGATATATAATATTTTTTGTTTAGATAAACCTATTTTTTTTAAAGTATTATTATTAATTCCTTTAACAATCTTAGGATTTATATTCTTATTTAAACTAAAAAATTTATTTTTTATTGAATTTGCTGCACTTACCGATATTTGCTGTCCAATAATAGAATTTATCAAACAATGAAAATAGTTTTTATTTAATGTTAAATATTCTTTTCCATTATTTTCAATAATTAACTTTAATACTTTATCTTTTTTTGATAAATACAATCTACCTTTATTCCAATATTTAGGTTTCATATTATGAATTACTATAATATAAAAAAAATTATCTCCTATATAAATTTAATTTTTATCATTTATTTATGGGTATTGATATTATATGGTTTTTTTCGTTATACAGATTTGATTAAATCTTCACCTCTTGGAAAAATATTACTAATTCCTATCAATTTATTAATTGATTTGTTTTAAATTTTACAATGTTGTTTTATTATTTTTTAGCATTATTAGCAGCATTCTCATGGTCAATTGCTTCTTTGATTTCTACTGATTTAAGTAGAGAAATAGGGAGTATAAGCTTTAATAGATTAAGATTAATTTTTGTATCAATAATGTTAATTACTTTTGCTACATTTCAAAATTCTTGGGATACAATTAATTATGAATATTTAAATTTAATTATCTTGTCAGGAATAGTTGGTGTTTTTTTAGGTGATACTTTTTTATTTATGGCTTTAAAGAGTATTGGTCCTAGAAGAAATAATATTTTGTTTTCATTAGCAGCACCTTTTACAGTAATCTTAAATATATTTTTTTTAAATCAAAATATGGAAATAATTGATTTATTTGCATGTATTTTAATTTTTATAGGTGTTGTAATTGCAATTTCTTATGGAGATAGTAAAAAAAACACTCATAGATGGGAAACTATTGAAGGATCTATAGGTATTGGGATCATTTTAGGTATATTAGCTGCACTTTGCCAGGCAATTGGTTTGATTATTATGAAGCCAATATTAACTAACGGGGTTGATCCAATTGCCTCAGCAGCTATAAGGACTACAATTTCAGCTTTTTTATTATCTCTTACGTGGATATCTAAATCAACATGGATAGATAATAATAATTCTCAATTCAACATAAAAATTATTTTAAAAACTATATTAAGTGGTTTTTTGGGTATGGCATTAGGAATGAGTTTATTGTTAATAGCTTTACAAAATGCTGATGCGGGAATAGTCGCGACTCTTTCTTCAACAGGGCCAATAATGATTTTATTTCTAATTTGGATATTTACAAAAAGAATACCTTCTATAGGAAGTTGGTTTGGAACAATTTTAGCAATTTTAGGCACAAGTGTAATTTTTATTTTTTAAATGAATAAAGAAAATTCTAAGATTTTATGGTTAGAAATATTAAAAGCAGGTGATTTTTTAAAAAATAAATTACCTGAGAGCGAAAATCATCCAAAAGGAAGGAATTCATATGCACATGTTGCGCTAGAAATTAAGAATAAATTTAATGCATCATATAAAGATTTACCTAATGAAAAATTTGATGAAATTTTAGAATTTATAGAATTCTTAAAAAAAAATCCTAGTTAAACATCAATTTTTTTTAAATTTTATTGGTAAAAATATAACTGAAATAGTTACTAAAATCATAAGAATACCACTTATATAAAAAAGATTTGTAAATTCTTGGGTTAGTTTATAAATTGAAGAAATAAGAAAAACTGCTATAGGAGCTGACCCAAAAGCAACTATGAATTTTAATCCGTAAATTAAACCATGATGATTTTGAGGAGTGAATTTAGCTAATAAAATATTCTCTGTTGGTAGAATACTAGAATTAAACATAGCGACAATTAAAAAAACTATAATAAGGGGTAAGCCTGAGAATATTGCTATACAAAAAAAACAAGGTACTTGTGCAAAAATTCCTAAAAAATATATTTTTTTTAATGAATACTTATCTGCTAGAATTCCACCAATTAAAGTCATTAAGCCAGCAATTCCATATACAATACCTATAATTAATCCAATATTAAAAGTAGTTAAATTTTCTAATCTAATTTCTAACAATTTTGGAATTGAAGTTTGTAAAATTTGAAAGGTGAGACCTAATCCAAACATAGAAAATAACATAATAATAGCGATTAATATTAACTTATTTGAATAATCTTTATCTTTTAAATCCATATTTTTGATATTTTTTAAAGATATATAATTTTTTAATATAAATATAATTAGGCTTAATCCGATTAAAATTGAAATAATACCTGGCAAAATAAAGGCAACTTTCCAATTATAATATTTTATAATTAGACCTGCAATAAAAGCACCTGATCCAATTCCAACTCCTCCAAATATTCCATTAATACCTAGAGCTTTTCCTTTTTTTTTAGATGAATTAACTACCCATGCTATTCCTACAGGATGATATATTGAACATGACAGGCCAAGAAAAGAAAGGCCAACAAAAAGTAAGTATTTTTCATTACTTAAACCACATAAAATAGATGAAATTCCCATTCCTAAAAACATAATAACCATCATTGAAGAACGACTCCATCTATCACTTAACCAACCAGCAGGTAATGCCCCTATACCTATAAGTAACGCTCCTAATGTCCAAAGAGATATTAATTCATCATAATTTAAACCCCATTCCTTCTCTATTGATAATACTATTATAAAATAAAAAGCAGCAAACATATGCATCAAAGCATGACCCAAAGAAGAAAAAAAAATTGTTAAAAAAGAATTATTCAATCTCTTCAAATTTTAATGACAATGAATTTATACAGTATCGAAGTCCAGTTGGTTTAGGACCATCATTAAATACATGACCTAAATGAGAGTCACACACACTACAAGTTACTTCAGTTCTAATCATTCCATGAGAATTATCATTGCTTTCTATAATTTTTTCAGAAGAAATTGGTGAAGTAAAGCTAGGCCAACCAGATCCAGACTCAAACTTTGTATTACTTTCAAAAAGATTATTATCACAACATATACATTTAAAATTACCATACTTATTTGGATCAAAAGATTTCCCAGAAAAAGCAGGTTCTGTACCTTTCTTTCTTGTAATTAAAAATTCGTCCTTAGAAAGAATTTTTTTCCACTCTTCATCAGTTTTAATAATTTTTTTTATCATTTAATTTATTAAGATTAGTAAGTAAAATTCCTATTGTTATAAAACTTATACCAAATATATGAAACATAGCAAAATTTTCACCTAAAAAAATTATAGCCCAGATAGCACTGAAAAGTGGTATTAAATGTAAAAAAACACCTGCTTTATTTGCTCCAATTATTGACACTCCTAAATTCCAAAAAAGATAAGCTAAAATACCAGCAAAAACAGCTACATATATAATCATAATTAAATCATTAAAATTATTTGGAAAAAAACCTTTAGAAAAAGACTCAAATACATAAAAAGGAAATAAGATAATTAATCCTATAAAAATTAAAATTGTTAAGGTAGCAACTTTGGGAAGCTTTGAATCTAATTTTTTTAGAAAAACAGAATATAAGCCCCAAGAAATAACTGCCGCTAACATCCATAAATCACCAGGAGTAAAATTTAAATTGAACAAATTAATAATTTTACCTTTTAATATAATCGAAAGAACTCCAATCATAGATAAAATTATCCCTATAAATTGTAGTAAGGAAGTTTTAGTTTTATAAATTATCCAAGAAAAAAAAATAATCAATAATGGACCTATTGAGGCCATTAGAGAAGCATTAATAACCATTGTAGATTGTAAAGCTATATAAGTAAAAGAATTAAAAATAGTTACACTAAGGATTGAAAGAAAAATTATTGTATAAATATTATTTTTAAAAATTGATATATGATTAATAATTTCTTTTAAAGTAAAGGGTAATAAAATTATTAAGGCAATTAGCCATCTATAAAAACTTAACTTTAAAGGATCAAGAAATGAATTGTAAGCTAATTTACCAACTAAAAAATTTCCTGACCAAAAAAGAGAAGAAAAAATTAATAAAATGCATGCAAAAAAAAATTTACTTTTCATTATTATTTATCAACTAAAGTCATTAATGATGATGTATCAAATCTTTTTCCTCCTTCAAATTGTATAGTTTTATAATAATTATCAACTATTTTGGTAATAGGCAAAGAGGCGCCATTTTTATTAGCTTCTTCAAAACATATAGACAAATCTTTTCTCATCCAATCAACTGCAAAACCAAAATCATATTCTCCTCTCAACATTGTTTTATATCTATTCTCCATTTGCCAAGATTGAGCAGCTCCCTTAGAAATAACTTTTATTACTTTTTCCATATCAAGATTAGATTTTTTACCAAAAGCCAATCCCTCAGATAATCCCTGAACTAATCCAGCTATACATATTTGATTAATCATTTTTGTTAATTGGCCAGATCCAGATTCACCAATAAGTTCTATTGCCTTACCATAACAAGATAAAACAGGTTTAATATTTTCAAAAGGTTCTCTTTCTCCACCAATCATAATTGATAATTTTCCATTTTCAGCTCCAGCTTGACCTCCAGAAATAGGAGCATCCAAAAAATATAAATTATTTTTTTTGCATAGTGCAAAATATTCACGAGCAATATTTGCAGAAGCTGTAGTATGATCAACTATGATAGTATTATCTTTTGCATTATCAATAATACCATCTTGACCTTCCATTACTTCTCTTAAATCACTATCTTTTCCTACACATATAAAGACAGCATCGGAATTTTTAACAGCTTCTCCTGGCGTAGAAAAATATTCACCATTAAATTCATTTATCCAATTTTCTGATTTAGATATAGTTCTATTGTATACAATAACTTCATAGTTATTTTTTTTTAAATGACCAGCCATTGGATATCCCATAGTTCCAAGTCCAATAAAAGTTAGTTTTTTTATTTTCATAATTTACTCCTTTAAAGATGATAGAATCTTTTTTCCAAGATTTTTATTACTTGAAACAATTAAATTCTTTTTATTTAAATAATGTTGATAATTTCCTTGATCAAAATAAGAATCAAACCCTCCAGCTTCTCTTAATATTAATATTCCTGGTATATGGTCCCATGGTGATAATTTGGATAATATTGCAAAATTGCGTTTATTTAAAGATAGATCTACATATTCAAAACCTATACAACCATAACTATTAATTTCTTTAAAAATATTTTTTAATCTTTTAATCTTTAAAAAATCATTATCTTCCCAATATTTTGAACTTATAGACCCAACAGAATTATTAATTGGAGTATCATCTATAATTTTAATTTTTTTATCATTATAAAATGAACCATTTTCAAATTTAGCGCTTATAATGTCTTCAGAAATTGGCTTATATATCCATGATTGTAATATCTTTTTCTCATAAGTTAATGCCAACATAATAGCAAATTTTTCTTTACCTTTTGCAAAATTTTTTGTTCCATCTATGGGATCAATTGTCCAGCAATAAGATTTTTGTAAATAATTTTTTACTATTTTTGGATTTTTAGAATACATTTCTTCGCCAACAAATAAGGAATCTGGTAGTAAATTATTTAAATTTTTAATTAATTCATCTTCAACTTGTATGTCAACAATTGTAACAAGATCATTTTGGTTTTTAATCCATATTTCATTATCTTTTAAATTTTTAAATTTTGGTATAACTATTTTTTTACTTATATCAGTTAGAATAGTCTTAATATCATTTGTGTCAATTTCATTCATCTATAAATAAACTACTATATAATTTAGCAAGTTGTAAGGAAATATTTCCAATTTTTCCTTTATTAATTTTTTTGTTATCGATTTTAATTATAGGAGTAACAAAATTACCTGAACTTGTAATAAAAACTTCATCAGCATTATATAACTCTTTAACTGTAAAAGTTTTTTCAAACAAACGTAAATTATTTTGATTAATTAATTTTTTTAAAGTTTCTCTTGTGACTCCTTTTAAAATATCACTATTAGCAGGATGCGTAATTAATTTATTTTTTTTAATAATCCAAACGTTAGATGCAGTAGCTTCTGTGATTTTATTATTTTCAACTAAAATAGCTTCATATGCTTTTCTTTTTATAGCTTGATTTTTAGCAATAACATTACCTAATAATGAAACTGTTTTAATATCTCGTCTTTTCCATCTTAAATCCTTAAATGTAATAGCACTTTTACCTTCAAAATTTTTATTTGGTAAATTTAATTTTCTATTTATTATATATATTATTGTATTAGGCTTTAAATTTTTTTTATAAGCATGATCCCTAGATTGAACACCTCTAGTTATTTGAATATAAATAAGTCCATAATGTTTATTATTAGAATTAATTAATTTTTTAAATATCTTATTATAATTTAAAGTATTAAAATTAAATATTATATTTAATTCTTTGAGGGAATATTTTAGTCTTTTTAAATGAAATTTAAGATCAATTAATTTTTTTCCATAAAATGGAATAACTTCATAAATACTATCAGAAAATTGTAATCCTCTATCCTCGATATGGATTTTAGCATCTTTAAAATTAACATATTTGGAGTTTAAAAAAACAAGCCTCTGCATTATAAATATTGCTATCTAATTGAAAGAAGTTTTTCAAGTTTTTTTATACTATTGGTTTCTGAAAAAAAAACTACATCATCTTTTTCTTCAAAAATAGTATCTTCATTAGGTATGATAATTTTTTCATTCCTTAATATTGCACCAACACATATATTCTTATCCAAATCTATATCTGAGATTTTCTGATTTATAAAAGAAGAATTGTTTGAAATTTCAGCCTCAATTACCTCTCCAAAACCATCACCTATTGTATAATCACTCCTTATTCTACCACCTCTTACTTTTTCTAATATTTTAGATATAGTCACCAATTTTGGATCAATTGTAATATCTATGCCAATATTATTTAACAATGAACCATAAGAACTATTATTTATAAGCGTCATACAATTTAATGCTCCTGCCCTTTTTGCAAGTAGAGAAGATAAAATATTAACTTCATCATCGTTCGTTACAGCTATAAAATTACCAGCTTGAGAAATATTTACTTCTTCTAAAATTTCATTTTCCAAACCATCACCATTAATTACAGTAACAGAATTTAAATTAGAAGCCAAAAATTCAGACCTTGATTTACTAAATTCAATTAAATTTGTTGATATATTCTTATCTTCTTCTTCAATTTTTTTAGCTAAATAATAACCTATATTTCCACCACCAATTATAACAATTTTTTGAGCTTCTGTTTCATCATGGCCAAAAACCTTCATAGCTGCAGAGAAATTATTATTATCTACTAAAAAATACACTATATCATTTTTTTGAAGTTTAGTTTTAGGATTTACTATAAATTTTTCTTCACCCCTAAAAACTATTAATATATTTGATAAAATATTATTAAATTGTTCTGATAAATCTTGGATTGACTTATTTAAAATTGGGCAATTTTCTTCACATTTTAAACCAACTAATTTTAATTTATTATCTGCCAATTCAAACATATCTATAGCTCCCGGCGCATGTATTCTTCTAAAAATAGCTTTAGCTACTTCATTCTCAGGAGAAATAATTGCATCTATAGGTAAGTTATTCTTATTATATAGGTTAGACCATTCGGTTTTTAGATAATCCTGTTGTCTTATTCTTGCAATTTTTGTAGGAATATTAAACAAAGAATAACCTATTTGACAAGCAATCATATTTGTCTCATCACTTTTAGTGACTGCGATCAATATATCACAATCTTTAGCGCCAGCAGAAGATAGAACTGTAGGTATACTTGCTGCACCTAAAATTGTTTTAACATCTAATGTTTCTAAAACTTTTTTTAAATTTTCTTTAGATTCATCAATTATTGTTATCTCAAAACCTTCTTTAGATAGTTTTTCTGCAATACTTTGACCAACAACTCCTGCCCCACAAATAATAGATTTCATAAATTTATTTTTTTTCTAAAATAATATTAAGTGATTTAAATTTTCTATAAAGTGCTGTTCGTTCCATACCAGTAAAATCTGATATTTTAGATATATTACCATTAAATCTTTTAATTTGCGATAGTAAATATTCTCTTTCAAATTTTTCTCTTGCTTTTTTAAGAGATAAACTAAAATTATCATCAATGGATGAAGGAGATTTAAATTCCCCCATATCATTTGGTAAATTATTTAATTCTGAATTTTTAATCTTTTCACTAACATTCAAAATTGCTGTTTTTTCAATGTAGTTAATTATTTGCCTTACATTACCAGGCCAATCATAAGATTCAAGTTTAGATATTGCAAGTTTTGAAAAATAAATTTTTTTATTGTTAAACAATTTTAAATAATGATTACAAATTGGCATTATATCTTCCCTTCTTTTTTTAATAGAAGGAACATTAATAGGTATTACATTTAATCGATAAAATAAATCTTTTCTAAAGTTCCCTATTTTAATTTCATTATTCAAGTCTTTAGAAGTTATAGAAATAATTTTTATGTTAAGTTTAGATTGAAAGTTAGAAAAAAACTTTTCATTTTCAAGATATTTTAATATTATCTTTTGATATTCTAATGGTATAAATTCAATATTTTGTAAAATTAATGTGCCATTATTTGATTTAAAGAAAATATTATTATTGATTTCATTTAAATCCTCATTAAAAAGTTTTTTGTAATCGCCTTCTTTTAAATTTGAAAAATCTATAACATTGGCTAAATAATTATTTCTTTTAGATAATTTATGAATAGTATTTGCTATTAATTTTTTTCCTGTTCCTACTTGTCCATAAATTAAGATTCTTGATGTTGAATCAGATATTTTCTGAAGGTTCTTTTTTAAATCTGAAATAAAATTTGAATTACCTATTATTGGAGCTTCAGGTTCTGCTATTTTTTTTAAAATTTTATTCTCATTTAATAATCTAGCATTCTCAATAGCTCTTTTTGATAAAACAATCATTTTTTCACTATTAAATGGTTTTTCTAAAAAATCATAAGCACCGTTTTTAATAGCATTAACAGCCATATCTACTGTACCATGACCACTAATAATTATAATTGGAATTGATTGATCTAGTTTTTTAAATTCTTTTAATAATTCAATACCATCTAAATCACTTTTGCCCAACCATACATCAAGTATAATTAAATCAGGTTTAAAAGATTTATAAATATTTAGAGCATCATTTGAATTAATTGCTGTTTTTGTTAAGTATTCTTCATCTTTCAATATCTCTGATATTAAAAAACAAATATCTTTTTCATCATCAACTATTAATACTTTTGATTTCATTTTATATTAATATTATAGAAGTGGTTGTGCCAGCCATATTCTTATTTTTTTCTATTTTAATTGAACCATCGTGATCTTCAATTATTTTTTTAACTATTGACAATCCTAGGCCAGTACCTTTTTCTTTAGTTGTATAATATGGCTCAAACAAACGAGAAATTTTATTGTCATCTATTCCTACACCATTATCTATAACTTTAATATAAATTTTATCTACAATCTTTTCTAGAGAAACTGTAACTAATGGATTAGGTATTTTTGATACAGCCTCTATAGAATTTTTAATAATATTATTAAAAGCTTGGCATAATTGAAATCTATCGAAATTATAAAAAATGTCTTTTTCTGTTTTAATTATTTTCATATTTATATTTGTATTTACATTTGCAAAAAGATTGAATGATTCATTGATAGCTTCAGATAAATTATCTAGCTTAATCTCAGGTTCAGGCATTCTAGCAAAAGAAGAGAATTCATCAACTAATTTGCCAATATCATCGACTTGTTTAGATATTGTTAATGTTAATTTTGAAATTTCATCGTGATCAAAAATTTTATCTTTTGATTTTTTAAATATTCTTTCAGCTGAAAGTTTAATAGGAGTTAAAGGATTCTTTACTTCATGTGCTATTTTTCTAGCAATATCAGACCAGGCTGCATGTTTTTCAGCTAAAATTAAGGATGTCATATCATCGATAGTAACAACGTATCCAGTAATAATTTTGTCTTGTAATTCCTTTATAATTTTTAAATTCAAATTTCTTAAATTATCATCTATCAAATATTCAAATTGCAAAGTTTCAATCACTTTTTTTGAATTTTTAAAATTAATTATAAAATCTGCCCAATCAGGAAAAACTTTTAAAAAATTATTGTTTAATAGTTGTCCATTTTTCATATTTAAAATTTTATGTGAAGATGAATTAGATAAATTAATATTAAAATCTTTATCTAAGGAAATAACACCAGTGGTAAGAAGACTTAATATTGCTTCAATAAATAATCGTTTTGTTTCATCTTCCTTACTTTTATATATTAATTGATTTTGTTTATTCTTAATTTCATTAATCATTTTATTATATGAAGTTAATAATATTTTTATTTCATCAAATTGATCATCTTCAGAAACTTTAGAATCAAAATTTCCTTTGGAAATTTGATTTGCTGATTCTATAAGGTTTGTAATTGGTTTTGATAATCTAGAAGCTAAATTAAATCCAATTAACACAGCAATTAAAATAAAACAAAGTGAAAATAAAACAAAAATCATAGAAAAAGTTATTTGAATGCCTGCACTTTCTTCTTCTTTAGTATTATAAATTTCAAAAGCCCTTCTTGTATTAGTGATATGATTCCATATATTGTTGTTTAAATTTCTGTTTATTTGGATAAAAACATCATTAAGAAAATCTATTTTTTTATATGCAGAAATAGAATTTTCTTTTTCCTTGAAGATATAAATTTGATTTTTATTTAAAATGTTAAATATTTTTTGATCAGGTAAAACAAAATCTATTAAATTTTTATCTTTAAAACTAGAAATAACCAAACCTTTGGAATTAAATAAATAAATATTACTTATAGTTCTAATATTAATAAATTCTTGTAATGTTTTATCAATTGCATTTTTTTTAACTTCATTATTTTGGGATACTTTGATAATTTCTCTCATGATTAATTGAATATCAGAAACTAATTCAGATTGAATTTCATTTTCATAATCTCTTGCAACAATATTTGAACTAACTACAGCATCTTTAACTGCGGATCCGTACCAAGTTCTGAGTTCTAAATTAAAAAAAAGAGAAGTAATAATTAATAAGCCAATAGCAGGACCTAAGGCCATAGCAGTAAATAAATTAATGAATTTAATATAAAGACGCGACTCTTCTAAATTTTTCCTTCTTTTTATTAAAACTAGAAGAATTTGCCTAATGATAATACTTATAAGAACAATAACTAAAACAACATCTAAAACTAGAGCTATTTGAAGTTTTTGAGGATCTTTAACAAGCTCATTGTTAGGCAAAAGTAAATAAAAAGTTATAGAAAAACTCAATAAAATAAGAATTACTAAAAGATAAAAAGAAAATTTAGATATATGAATTCTTTTAAGGAAATTTGTAAAATATTTCATTTATCTTTCTCTATATTATTTTAATAATTTGTTTAATTAATCTATATATTGATATTTATTTTTTAAAATTTAAATAATAACTAATTATAACATATTATGAAAAAAGCATTAATAATATTAGCTGGAGGAGAAGGTAAGAGATTCAATAAATCCAGCATACCTAAACAATTTATTAGAATAAATTCATATAATATTATTGAATATTTTCTTACAAATTTAGAAAAAGATTTATTTAATACTATAAAAATTGTTGTAAATCCTAATATGAAAAAAAAATATTTATCAAATTTAAAGAAAAATTTTAAATTCCATAATATTCAATTTGTAAAAGCTGGAAATAATAGACAACAATCATCAAGAAATGGCATTATTGCACTAAAAAGAGAAAAACCAAAAATTGTGCTAATTCATGATGCAGCAAGGCCATTGGCAAGTAATACGTTGATAAAAAAACTAATAAAAAAGATTAAAACTTTTCCTGCAAGTTCTCCCTATATAAAAACAAACGATTTAATTAAAGATACAATAAATAAAAAAAATTTTCTTTCTAAAAATTTTATTCATATTCAAACGCCACAAGCTTTTTCTTATAAGCATATATTAAAAGCACATCAAAAAACTAATATAAAGAACTCAAAAGATGATACTGAATTGATTGATGATATTGGTATAAAAATTAATTTTATCAAAGGTGAAAAAAGTAATATAAAAATAACTTATATTGATGATCTCAAATTATTTAATTTATTAAAAAAGAAAAATTTTAAACATGGAATAGGTTATGATATTCATAAGATAGATTTTAAATCAAAGAAAAAACTTAAATTATGTGGAGTAACAATAAATCATAATCCACTTGTTGGTCATTCAGATGCTGATGTAGGCTATCATGCGATATGCGATAGTATATTAGGGTCATTAAGTTTAAGAGATATTGGATTTTATTTTAAAACAAATGATAAACGTTGGAAAAATATTGATTCTTTACATTTTGTTAAATTTTGTAAAAGACAACTTGATGAAAAAAATTATAAAATTTCCAATATAGATATTAATTTTATCTGTGAGACACCAAATATTAATAAATATGTTAAAAAAATGAAAAAAAATATTTCAAAAGCTTTAAAAATTAAAGATAATATAATATCAATAAAAGCAACTACAAATGAAAAAGTTTCTTTTATTGGTCAAGGGAAAGCTATAGCTGCTGAATCAGTTGTTCAAATTAAAAATGATTAATATTTCAAAAATATTTTCAACTTTTTTTTATATTGGATTTTTTAGATGGGCTCCAGGAACTTTTGGATCACTTATATTTATATTTTTAATATATTTTTTATTTAAAATATTTTCTCTAATAGAATTTATTATTATTTTTATGATATTAATATTAATTTCAATAAAACTTGTTCAAGTATATTCAGATTATATTAAGAAAAATGATGCTAAAGAAATAATTATTGATGAATTTTTGGGACTTTATATTATTATGGTTTTTTTTGATTATTATCCAATAGATAATGATTATTTTAAACTTTCCTTAATATTTATTTTATTTAGATTTTTTGATATAATAAAGCCATTTCCTGCTGGATGGATAGATCAAAATGTTAAAAATTCCAAAGGTGTAATATTTGATGATATAATTGCTGGAATTTATTCTATAATGATATTAATTTTATTAAATGTCTTTATTTAATCCAATTATTGCCAAATTAATTAAGAAAAAAATTTCTATTTCAGTTGCTGAATCTTGCACTGGAGGACTGTTATCATCAATAATAACCAAAGTACCGGGGGCATCAGAAATTTTTAACATGGGCCTTGTAACTTATTCCAATAAATCAAAAAATAAAATTTTAAGAATTAATAATAATTATTTAGATAAATATGGTGCAGTCAGTAACCAGATTGCAAATGAAATGCTAAAAAATTTATATAATTTATCAAAAAGTGATCTATGTATAATTACAACAGGAATTGCTGGGCCTGGAGGAGGCACTAAATTTAAACCTGTTGGATTAGTTTTTATAGGAATAAAATTTAATAAAGAAATATTCATTTTAAAAAAAAAAATTCAGGGGAACTAGAATTGAAATACAAAATAAAACTATTAATGAAATTTTTTCAAAAATAAAAAAATTAATCTAATATCTCTTTAGCTCTTTTTTTAAATGATTCTATCATTTGATTTTCTATTAAACCAAAAAAAAGTTCTGCAGATTTTTGAAAAAATAAATTATTGAATTCAAAATTAACCTTAAAAATAACTTTTGTTTTTTTCTTTTTAATCTCTTGAAAAGACCATTCTGTATTTAAATCTTTTAATGGTCCTTTTACGTATTTAGTTTTTATAATTAAATTTTTTGAGTCAAAAAAAACGTGTGAAGTAAAAATCTTTGGAGGAAAGATTTTATACTTTACTATCATGTCTGCTATTATTTCATTTTTTGTTTTTGATTTTATTTCTATTTTATCGCACCAAGGAATAAATTCGGGGTACTTTTCAATATCAATAACAATTTTGTATAAGTCTTGTGGATTAAAATTAATTATAATTTCTTGTTTAGAGCTCTTCATATTTTCATATACTATGAAGCTTGTCGTGCTAGTTTTAATTTTTGAAAATCATCAGAAGCATGGTAACTTGATCTAGTTAAAGGTGAAGCAGAGACCATCAAAAAACCTTTTGCATAAGCCATTTTGCTGTATGTTTTGAATTCATCTGGTTTTACAAATCTTTCTAATTTTGCATGTTTAACTGTTGGTTGGAGATATTGACCTATAGTTAAAAAATCAACATTAGCAGAACGTAAATCATCCATTACTTGGTATATCTCTTCTTTATGCTCTCCTAAACCTACCATTAATCCTGATTTGGTAAATATTTTAGGATTTTTCTTTTTAATATCATTCAATAATTCTAAACTTATAAAATATCTAGAGCCAGGCCGAATAGTTGGATAAAGTCTTGGAACAGTTTCAAGATTATGATTAAATACATCTGGTAAAGAAAGAGATAATGTTTTTTTTGCTTCCTTTTTTTTAAAAAAATCAGGAGTTAATACTTCAATAGTAGTGTTTAAACATTCTTTTCTTATAGCATTGATAACATTAACAAAATGCATTGCTCCACCATCAGTTAAATCGTCTCTATCAACACTTGTAATAACAACATGATCTAATTTTAATTCATTTACAGTTTTTGCTATCTTAAATGGCTCGAAAACATCTATCTTATTTGGTTTACCTGTTTTTACATTACAAAAGGAACATGCCCTGGTACATGTATCTCCTAAAATCATAAATGTTGCATGTTTTTTTTGCCAACATTCAGAAATATTAGGGCATGCAGCTTCTTCACAAACAGTAACTAAATTATTTTTTTTTAAAATTTGTTGAGTTAACTTAAAATTATTAGAAGTTGGTGCTTTAACTCTAATCCATTTTGGTTTTTTTGGAATTGGGTTAGTTTTATTATTTATTTTTTCAGGATGTCTAATAGACACTATATAATCTCCAAATCATTGCTATCTAACCATAATTCAAAAGGATCCTCAATAATATCATTAAATTTTTTTAAAAATTTAGCTGCCACTGCTCCATCTAGCACTCTATGATCAACTGAAAGTGTAAATTTAATAACATCAATAAGTTGTATCTCGTTATTCTTCTCTCGAGGCAATTTTTGAATTGTGCCAACAGCTAAAATAGATGATTGAGGAGGATTAATAATTGCTTTGAATTCAGTAATGCCAAACATCCCTAAATTTGATATTGAAATAGTGCCACCATTGTACTCTTCAGGAGTCAATTTTCCTTCTTTTGTTTTTTTGATTAATTTTCTTATCTCTTTAGAAATTTCTATAATTCCCTTTTTTTCTGCATTTTTTAATATTGGTGTAATTAAACCTTCTTTCAAAGCTACCGCGATAGAAATATCTACACTATTAAATTTTAATATTTTACCATTATGCCAAGCAATATTAGTTTCAGGACAATTTTTTTGTGCAAGCGAAAGCGCTTTCACCAAAATATCATTTATTGAAACTTTTATCTCATTTTGCTGGGCATTTATCATATTTTTTAATTTTATTAATTTAACTACTTCAGATTCT
>MDSW01065299.1_pt1 | contig 22698 bp, 22 predicted proteins | sample 811171 | NCBI WGS metagenome assembly MDSW01 (sample SAMN05326641, study PRJNA326480) | marine metagenome | isolation source: seawater | place: Atlantic Ocean: North West | collected 2012 | reverse complement strand
CGGGTGGCGGAATTGGTAGACGCTACGGACTTAAAATCCGTTGTCCGAAAGGACGTGCCGGTTCGAGTCCGGCCCCGGGCACCACGATAAGTTATTAAATGTATACTTTTATATAGATCTCTGAAGTTTTCGATAAATAAAATAAGCTGAAATAAGCCCAACCAAGCTCACGAAAAAAATTACCAGAAATAAATATTGATATCCCAAAGCACCGGGATAATTGTCTAAAACTATACCCCCTAAAGTTGGCATAAATATGTCTGGTGTATATGCAATCACTGAAATAATACCTGTTGCTGTGCCTGTTATAGAAAGTGGCACATTACTTTGCTCTAGAAGAGAGAAATAAGTGCCCCTCAGAGCATAAACAGCAGCAGTTAAAGCAGCAACATTCAATATTAAGAGAAATAAAAGCTCTGGAGACCCTGGAATAATAGTAAAAATTAAAAAGCCTATCGTCATAACTATACAAAATCCTAAAATAGCTTTGGCAGGCCCAATTTTATCAGCAAAAAAACCAGCTGCGATAGCGGCAAATGGCGTGACCCAGTATTTGCCTACTCCTATAGCGCCACCCCCAACTTCACCTAATTCATATACTTCAGTTGCATAAGGAGTAAAAAATAGTGTTCCCCACATTGCTGTGTTTGTTGACAGAATTATAAGTGCGATTAACCAAATTACAGGTAATTTTAAAATATAAATGATTTCATTAATGGTTACTTTTGGACGCTCTTCAGTCTTCGAGATATCATCATTCATAATTCGCCACACCAAAAACGACAGAACTAATGTATAGAAAGATATCATTATGATAATTTCAGATACAGCCTTATCAACACTGCTACTGTATGCAAAAATTGCTAACAATATCGTTGTTGATACAACGTCTGAGATGCTTCTACCTCCCTCTAGGATGCCGTATGTTTTTCCTTGGTCTTGTCTTTTCCCCCAGCATCGAGCTGCCTTGATCATTGCTGACCATAATATACCTGCGCTACAAATACCCCATATTGAGAACAATATCAGGCAAATTTCAAAAGAAGGTAATGTTGAAAAAACAAATCCTGCAATTGCAGTAACCACAAGCGCAATAGTTATAAGTTTTCGAGGTGAAAATCGATCTGCTAGCCATCCTCCAGGAAAATAAGCGAGAAGGGATACTGCTCCGAAAGTGCTTAAGAGAATTCCCATTTGTGTTTTTGTGAATCCAAAAGCATTTTGCATAGGAATATAAAAAATGTCTGAAAATAAAGGAAGCCAAAAAATAGCACTACCAGAAAGGCATAATAATCCCATCGTTAGCCATTTTTCGGTGACTGTCACGGGTAAGTTTCTGGCACGTAATTTAAGCTATGGATCTTAATATCTTCTGTCATACAATCGGGTGGCAAAGTAATTATTGCTACCGTATATCGTATTCTCCAAATTGAGTGATTTTATATTAGCATCAAATTTATCTTGAAGCTCTTCTTCGATCTACCTCACTTAGGAGTTTCTTTCTAATTCTTATATTACTTGGAGTGACTTCAACTAACTCATCATCGTTTATAAATTCCAATGCTTGCTCGAGTGAAAAGTTTATTGGAGGCGTTAGTACGATATTTTCATCATTTCCTGATGCTCTCATATTGTTTAACTGTTTCGCTTTAGTGGGATTTACATTTAAATCATCTGTTCTACTGTTAATTCCAATAATCATCCCTTCATAGACTTCATCGGCATGTTTGGCCATTAATTTTCCACGTTCTTGTAAATTATATAGAGCGTAGGCCAAAGCTTTTCCAGTAACCATGGAAACTAATACACCATTATTTCGTTGACCTAAGGTTGAATCAACTCGCAAATCATATTTATCAAAAATATGATACATAAGCCCAGTTCCAGATGTAGCGGACAGATATTCTGTTCGAAAGCCAATCAAACCTCGAGTAGGTATATTGTATTCCAATCTAACTCTACCTTTGCCGTCTGGGGTCATTTCAATTAACTTCCCTTTACGATCGGCTAATTTGGTCATTATTGAGCCCTGGTGATCTTCTTCAAAATCAACTGTGAGCTGTTCCCAGGGTTCGTGTATCTGACCATCAATTTCTCGATAAATAACCTCAGGTCGAGACACCGCCAATTCAAAACCTTCTCTTCGCATATTTTCAATTAATATAGAAAGATGGAGTTCTCCTCTTCCTGAAACCCTAAATTTATCTGGGTCGCTGGTGTCTTCGACTTTAAGCGCAACATTGTGTTTTAGTTCAGTATCCAGACGTTCACGAATCTGTCGACTGGTTAGATATTTTCCATCCTTTCCTGAGAATGGGGATTTATTGACCTGAAAAGTCATACTGATTGTTGGCTCATCAACACTAAGAGGAGGAAGCGATTCTATATGGTCTCGATTGCATAATGTATCTGAAATAGAAAGATTATCTATTCCAGAAATTGTAATAATATCTCCGGCATGAGCAGATTCTATTTTTACTCTTTTGAGACCTTTAAAGCCAAATAAATCTAATATTCTTGCATTTTTATTTACATTACCATCTGATGAGATTGTTATTGGAGTGTTTGATCTTATTTCACCTCGTTGAATTCTCCCGGTTCCCAAAACACCGATATAAGGATCGTAACCTAAGCTAGAGATTTGCATTTGGAATGGACCATCAAGATCAACTACAGGTGCTGGGGATTTCGATATTATTGTGGACAATAAAGGTGACATGTCACCATTTTTATCGTCAGCATCAAGACTTGAATATCCAGATAAGGCTGATGCATAAACTACTGCGAAATCAAGTTGATCATCAGTAGCTCCAAGTTTATCAAAAAGATCAAAAGTCTGATCGAGCACCCAGTTTGGTCTTGCTCCGTCTCGGTCGATTTTATTAATAATGACAATTGGTTTAAGACCTCTTGCAAATGCTTTCTGTGTTACAAATCTAGTTTGAGGCATTGGCCCGTCTACAGCATCTACAAGAAGGAGAACACTATCAACCATTGAGAGAATTCGTTCTACCTCACCACCGAAATCTGCATGACCAGGAGTATCCACAATATTGATTTGATGATCATTCCAATTAATGGAAGTATTTTTTGATAATATTGTGATTCCTCGCTCTCTTTCTAGATCATTCGAATCCATCATTCTTTCTGGCGCATTGTCACGTGGATCAAGAGTTCCAGAGAACTTTAATAATTGATCTACAAGAGTGGTTTTACCATGATCAACATGAGCAATAATTGCGATATTACGAATATTTTGAATTTTAGGCATGATGCGGTTTTTCAAATGATTTCAGGGTAAAGGTAAGTAAATACTTAAAGCAAAGCTATTCTATAGTAAAATCAATCCTATACCACCTTTGATTTAATTATTAAGCAATAGGCGTCAAACATTTTTGATTTGAATTTTTATATAATCTTTAACTAATAAATAAAATATTTTCAGTTATGAATAAAGAAACAATAAAAAAATATCAGGATCCAAAAATAATAAAGTCTGCACTTAACGGCATGAGGATTGCTGTGATTGGTATGTCTTCAAAAAAATCAAGAGCCAGTCATAAGGTTGGAGCATATTTAAATGAAAATGGTTATAAGGTTTATCCAGTCAATCCATATGAAACACAAATTCTAGATATGAAATGCTATTCAAGCTTATTAGACATTAAAGACAAAATAGATGTGGTTAATGTGTTTAGGGAGTCTTCTGCTGTTCCACAAATTGCTAATGATAGTATAAAAATTGAAGCTGAATTTATGTGGTTACAACTTGGCGTAATAAGCTCAGAGGGCATAGAGATCGCAACTCAGAGAGGTATAAACTGTATTGTGGATCTTTGTATTAAAATAGAGCATGCTAGGTATACCGGCAATGGTAATTAAGAGGCTATTTAAAATTAAAGCAGCATGGCGAGATAAATTAAAATCATGAAAAAATTTTCATTAATAATTGGTCTTATTATGGTGAATATTGTTGGTGCTGAAAGCAATAGACCGGATAATTTGTCACTTTCAAATTTTCAATTTGGCCCAGTCAATCGTTGGAGTTTTAGTCATATTAGAGAAGTCTTACCTACTGTCAATATTGAGCACGACAGTGAAAGTATTTTTAAGCTTCAAAGAAGTAAAGCATTCATCAAAAACTTTTCAATTGATCATGAAGATCGATTGCAGGAAATTGATGAAATTGCGAAAAATTGGTTTATAGACGGCCTGCTGATTCTTAAAGATAACGAAATATTATTCGAAAAATATTACGGCCATCTAACCGAAAATAAACCTCACCTGATGAATTCAATTTCTAAATCAGTAGTCGGTTTATTGGCGGGTAAATTGGAGCATGAGGGCGTTATAGATTTTTCAAAAACAATTTCACATTATGTTCCCAAGCTCACTAATAGTGGCTGGGGTCCCGATTCATTGAGATTGGTATTAGATATGAAAGACGGTTCAGATTATACTGAAGATTACCCAGACTTTAGCACAACATTTCGAATTCAAGACTGTGTAATTGGATGGACAGATGCAAGTTATTGCCCAGAAAATCTTCCTTCTGGAGGTTATCAATATTTTCCGACTATTGATCGTGATGAGTCAAATCTTGGTAAATTCAAATATCGTTCAGCATCTACAGATGTAATTGGGTGGGTTCTAGAGGAGGCAACAGGTAAACCGCTTGCTGAATTAATCTCAGAATACATATGGAAACCAATGGGAGCTGAATATGATGCATACATAACCGTGGATAAAACGGGATTTATGCTTGCTGATCACGGAATGAATTCAACTTTGCGTGACCTCGGTCGACTTGGTTTGCTAGTCATGAATGAAGGGGTAGTTAACAATAAACAAATTATACCAAAAGATTTTATCGATGATCTTCATCAGCAAGATGCTGATCCATATTGGCCCTATGAGACTCCGGCTGATGAACATCCTTATTATCGATCATTCTGGTGGGGAAAAGGCAATAATGAAAAGGATTTGAATGGCGTAGGAATTCATGGCCAATTTCTTAGAGTGGCAAAAGAAGCTAGAATTGTTATTGTAATCTACTCTACTTGGCCTCGTGCTGATGGAGATGGGAATGATCAGTTTTGGGGTAAAAGCGAAGATTTGTTAGACGCAATTGTTGCAAAATTTCGATAGTTTTTGTCACCAATGATACCCAGCAACTACAATATCTTACCTTATGACGGAATCGCCAATTATTACCAATCTGTGTTTACAGAGGATGAATCATTATCATTGATGAAAAAACTTTCAGAGACCATCATTTGGAGAAATGATGAGTCCAAAATATTTGGAAAACACTATATCACAAAACGAAAAGTAGCTTGGTATGGCGATAAAGCATTTGAATACAAGTATTCAAATGTTAAGAAAAATGCATTAAATTGGACGCATGAGCTTCTTTTGATAAAGGACAGAGTAGAAAAATTGACCTCAGAATCATTCAATTCCTGTCTACTTAACCTATATCATGATGGTTCTGAAGGTATGAGTTGGCATAGTGATAATGAATCTACACTTCAAAACAATGCCACGATTGCATCATTGAGTTTGGGTGCGAATAGACGATTTTGCTTTAAACACAAAAAAACAAATGAAAAAACAGAAATTATTCTAAACAATGGCAGTATAATTCTAATGAAAGGAGAAGTTCAGAGTAATTGGCTTCATCAACTGCCAAAAATGCTAAAAATAAAACATCCAAGAATAAATCTAACATTCAGAGTATTTAAAGAAATTAAAAATGAATATTAAATATAGATTTCAATTACTTACTATTTTAATAATATCAAATACATTAATATATGGTTGTGGAGGAGGGGACAGCTCTGAGGTTCTTTCCAGTGAGCCACCTCCTGGTCAGAGCGAGAGCTCTACAGTCAGAGCGGATAATCCCAATCGATTTCATCGCGATTCAGAACCGTTTGATGGGATCAGTAACTCAACTATATCAAAGATAACTCGAGCAGAGGCCGAAGCAGACAAAAATAGATATGAAAATGCAATTTACGGTAAAACAAAGTATCAGTAAAGGTTAAGACTAATGAAACTATTAATTACTGTTTTATTAACAATACATTCCATCAATATTTATTCTCAGGAGATACAATGTGCTCCTGAAGAAATAACAATTAATGAAGGCGATGTTGTTTCAGCTGATGTTTTAAATGACATACTCTCTCAAATAAGATCAATACAAACAGGTGGAATCAATACATCGGATCTAATTGGAACCTGGCAATGCACGTCTACGCTCAGGCCCGGAGGTGCAAGTGGAATACAAAATGGATATACGCAAAATTTATTGGGATTATATACGGTCACACAACAAGTTGATGTCACAGAACATAATGATCTAAAAGTAAGGTTTAATTACCCGCATAATTTTGGGCAAGGTTTCCAAGAAACTGGAGCTCAAGATTGTTTAGGCCATATCGTTAATGGTAAAATTGTAATGACGAATGGTTTAACAGATACAGGGGATTATGAGGGTACCTGTTACAATACAGGTTATTACGATATACAAATGATCGCAAATCAGTGTTTTAGGATGAGTAATATCAATGACTCAACCACTAACTGCAAAAAAACATCAATTCCACCATTAGCTCCTTCTTCATTATCTGCAACTGTGTCTCAAGGTGCCATTTCATTAAGCTGGTCTGCTGGTGATAATACTGAGACAAGTTATGATATCCAAAGAAAATCTTCCGCCACAGGAGAATATTCAAGTATCAGTTTACCAACAACCGAGTCTTACACAGACTCGACAGGTGTCAGAACAGTAACATATTGGTATCGTGTATTCGCAAAAAATACCTATGGTACCAGTATTGGATCTAATGTAATAAGTGTGGTGGCTCAATAGCTCTACTTCGTATACTTTTCAGCACCTAAAAAATGGAGAGAAATATAAGGTTCATCTCCTACTACCCAACTATCGTGATCTTCTTCAGGGACATAAAAGATATCACCTGGTACAAATGTAGTAATATCCCCATCAGCTGATACCGCTGTTGCAGATCCAGAAATAACCATTCCCAGATGCTCCACATCACAAAAATCTTTATTAATTTTTGGTCCCACATGGTCAGACCATTTCCATCCTGGCTCATAAGTTGCTTTACCTAGGACAGTATTGTTAATAGTGATTGTTTCAAATTTACCTTTTTCAAAATAAGAAACATTATCAGGTGAATCGAATCGCTTTATAATTACATTTAATTTATTCATATTATTCTCGGATTAGATTACTATTTATTATTATTTAAAATCGGAATTAATTATATGAAAATAGCAATTCTTCTCATATCTTTTTTTTACTCTACTTTATCTTTTGCTCAATTATGCATTGAAGGTGAATGCCAAAATGGAACAGGCATCGCCATCAATTCAGATGGAAGTAAATACGAAGGCCAATTTATTGATGGCAAGAGTGATGGTCAAGGCTCAATTCAATATCGAAATGGTGATAGTTATGTAGGGGATTTTTCAGAGGGAGTGCTTCATGGTAATGGAGTTTATCTTTGGTTAAATGGCGATAAGTATGAGGGTCAATTCCTTAATGGCAAAAAACACGGAATTGGAAATATTAAATATTCCGCTGGCGAAGAATATACTGGCGAATTTAAAAATGATAAACCTCATGGAAATGGAGAATGCTTAATCTCAGACGTTAAACGTATTGATGCTTTTAGTGTTGGCTTGGCTGATAAAAGGGGATATAAGAAAATTAAGTGCTCATGGAGTGAAGGAAACCTCATCAAATGAAGCCACCACTCATACTTCAATGGAATCAGATAGAACCTCTTTTGGAAAATCTAGATGTAAATGAATCAATGAAAAATGCATTTATAAATTACTCCAAAGGGCTAGCGGAAATCCCTCCCGTTGGAGAATTAATAATAGATGATGCTCCAGGAGATGTTCATATCAAGTATGGGTACATCCGAGGTGGCGAGCATTACGTTATTAAAATTGCTTCGGGTTTTTCTGGTAATGCAGAACTAGGTATCAAGCCAGGTCAGGGGATGATGCTCTTATTTGATCTAAAAACTGGGCAACCTGCAACAATTCTCATTGATGATGCTAATTTAACTGATATTAGAACCGGTATCGCTGGAGCTCTTGCATCAAAAGAACTTGCATCAGGTGGGGTTGATGATGCTCTAATAATTGGTACTGGAGTACAAGCTCGTTATCAAGCTAGATATATTTGTCAGAATATGAAAATAAAAAATCTTCATATTTGGGGCAGAGATAAACGAAAAGTAAACAAACTTTTTGAGGATTTGAGTCATATTAAGGCTAATTTGGTTATTGAAAAAGATTTAGAGTCTGCGGTCAATTCTTCGAGATTAATTATAACCACGACATCTTCAAAAAATCCTCTCATTAAATCTGATTGGATTAAAAAAGGCACTCACATAACTGCAGTTGGCTCAGATACTCATGAAAAATGCGAGTTAGATTCAAAAATTCTAGCAAAAGCAGATCTGGTTGTAGCTGATAGTCTTGAGCAAAACCTTTTGAGAGGTGAAATACACCAAGCCCTCAAAAAAGAGTGCATAGCAGAAAATAAGATCGTAGAAATTGGCGAAATATTTAATCGATCTCAACCAGGAAGGACAGCATCAAGCCAAATAAGTGTTGCAGACCTAACAGGTGTTGCCGTTCAGGATTTGGTCATTGCTGAATCTGTTTATAGAGCTCACTTAGATAATTAGCTATGTTTTCAAATAAAATAAAATTCATATTTTTAATATTCTTATCCTCAGTAGCATTCTCTGACGATAAATTGAGTAATGTTATTGAAGATATTTTTTTGGATAGAAAACTTGATAGTGAGCCAGCTTGTGCAATTGGTGTTATAGAGAATAATAAATATATTTTTCAATCGGGATTCGGATTATCCAATCTTGAGCATGATATTGAAATAACGTCTGATTCTGTCTTTAGAATAGGCTCCATTAGTAAGCAATTTACTGCAATGGCAATAGTGCTTCTTGAGGAAAGAGGATTGTTGTCATTCGATGATCCAATAAATAAATATATACCTGATTTAATTGAATACGATCACAATGTAACAATAAGGCATTTAATACATCATTTCAGTGGGTTAGGTGATTATGAATACAGCGATTATCCTGGGAGATTTGTGAATGCCGTAGGTGAAGAATTTCGCTGGGGAAATCAAGACTATATGTCTAATCAAGAAATATATTCACTATTCAAATCATTGCCATTGATCATGAAGCCAGAAACCAAGTTTTGGTATAGCAATTTGGGTTACGGTTTATTAACCCTTGTTATTGAGAATGTAACTGGTGTTTCATTAAGGGAGTTTGCAGAAAAAGAGATATTTGGTCCGCTAGAAATGAATGACTCTTTCTTTAACGATAATGTTAACTTGATAGTTAAAAATAGGGCAGATGCTTATTCATTGGTAGACAGAAATAAAAAAGAATATGTGATTAATATGACCAATTTAAGCAATATTGGTGACGGTGGAGTTTATACAACAATAAATGATTTCATTAAGTGGGACAATAACTTTTATAAGAATATCTTAGGAAAACGTTCTAATGATCTGTTGATTCAAATGAAAACAAATTTTTTTGGAAAAACCGCAGAAAATATAAAAAAATCCAATGACGTATATAGAGATGAAGATACTTATGCATTTGCTCAAAATTTCGATTATAAAAATGGACATAAGCGATGGTCTCACTCTGGATCATGGGTCGGATATACAGCACATTACTCGAGGTATGAGGATAAAAATTTCTCCGTGGTTGTCTTTTGTAATAACGAAGAAATAGATGCTCAAGAAGTCTCTGACAGTATCGTTGATTTTTATTTGGATTAAATAAAATAGGAAATAAAATGTTCAAATACGCAATAGAGGCCTCGGTAATCATTGTTGGGATTCTTCTTTCGTTTTATATAGAAGAGGTGAGAACTGTAAATAAAAATATTGAAATTAAAAATGAACTACTGGGAGATTTGAATAGAGCAATAGAGAGAGATTTAGAGCAAATTAATGAGATACAAAAACTTTTAAATGATTCAATGACCAGAATTACTGAGATCAAAGATGATATTGATAATAATCATCAGCAATTGAGTGATTCTGATGCAATCCAAAAAATTTCTACAGCAAATGTTTCAGTTACGTTTTTTTCCGAAGATGGGGTATATACAGAGTTAGTTTCATCTGGTTCTTACGAATTAATCAAAAACAAAGAACTGAAGAATAAACTATTGGAAATTTACAACCACTTGAAAGAGAGAAATCTAAGCATTTCTGATGATATTGATATTCTTCAAAACAAGTATATGTTAGACACAAATCAAAATTTTAGAATTGATGTTAATTATAATTCTCTTGATGGTGTAATTTATGGAACAACCAAAATAAACAGCTTCGTTTTTAATCATAATTATTATTTTTCGAATGAGTTTTTTGGTTATCTAACATCAATGGAAATTAATGGTTATTTTTATGGCCGCCTATTAACTGATATAAAAAAAGCATATGAAATAACCTTATCCTTGTCCAAGAAAGAGCTGTTAGATAATTAGGCAGTTATAGCATTTGCAGTCTTTTCAGGCGTTAATAATCTGATTCCTAAACCTATAGCAAAAAAGCAAAAAAACGGCTCCAAAGGCCAAAATGGAAGCCATAGCTCAAGATTGGAAGACCAATTGGGTGATAATAAGAAATTTGTAGTGGGTTCTCTCCATAAAAGACCGAAATGAGCTATCAAAAATCCTGAAATAATAAATAAGTACCCAAATACACTCGATTGTAGACTCGGAGTGACATTGCTTTGCTTTAATCTTTTTTTACCCCATGCGAATATCCTTAGAGCAAATGCTGTAAAGCCCAGCCAATAGAATATAAATTGAAAAAGAACTGGATCAGGGTAATAAAAAAGATCCCACCAATAAACTGTATAAGCATAGGCCCAGAGGAAGTAAACTCCTCCTTTATGAATCATTTTCCATTGTTTACCAGATACAAATTTACTCCCAAATTTAAATGAGGTTAATACCATAGCGGCAAGAAAAATATAACCTATACTTCCTTCTATCTCGTTACGAAGGAGGTACACATCATTAAAATAATAGTCTCTGTGAAACGTAGACATGATATATATAAATGTTCCTTGCCAAGCCATTGCTACAGCAAATGTAAGTCCAATAAATTTTCTGTTGCGAAACCACCATCGGGTAAAATTAGATGGAAATAGAATTGGGACAGCTGAAGCTGCTGTAACAATATAGATAAGTGGTACAGCCCATCTAACAGCAAAACCGATCATTTCTGATACACCACCACCGGTTGACATATCATGTTGCGTCATCACGTAAATCATAATGAGTGACATAGGTACAGAAGTTGCCCAAAACAAATTCCAACGATTTATATACGTATTATTCCAAAATGAATTCATGTTATTAGTCTTATTGTCCAATCTATTAAAAATAATCTGAAATAATTATCTTTTCAAGTAATGAATCACAATATGTGGGATTCATTGTCTATTCGAATGATGGAAAAATGAATGGAGAGTGGTTACTATTAGATTAGTTTATTAAACGATATCTACTGTTATGAAAATAACTCAAAAGTCAAAAAAGCTTATCAAAGCTATTTATTATTTTTTACCATGGGTAATTTCTATTTATATTTTTTATTGGCTTGACACTAATCTATGGACTTATCAGACACCTCATAGAGGTAAAATTTCGGTGATTATAATGTCACTAGGAATGATTATTTCTTTGAAGATCGCATCAAAAGATCATTCAAATTAAACATAAAGTTACTAAAGTTATTTTAGTTAACTTATATTCAATTATCGTCTAAAGTCTAAAGTTATATCTATAAGTCAATTCTTTAATATTTAATTTAGTTAATCTTTGTGAAAAAGGACAATCATCAAGCATTATAAAGTAGACATGGACGATGAAGATATATACAGGATTAGTATGTTTCCTGAGAATGCCAACCAAAAATTTAAATGTTCATCGATAATAAAAAACTACGAAGAACTTAATTTATTTCTTTTTATCAAAAGAAATATGATTGATGGGGTAGGAACAAAATTTAAGGATCTTCAAGGATTTTCAAATAAAAGTGATGTCTATATATCAAGCTTTTTGAAGTATTCTGTGTCAAATGGAAGTCTCTTGGTCGTTCCAGGTGAATCTGACAAAAGAAATAAATTATACCGACTATCAGAAGAAAGTGATAAGGCAATCAGGGAATTCGCAATTAAAAGTAAAAATATCTGAGGTTTATCATGAAAAAGCAATTTATATTATTAACATTCATTCTTCAAGCTTGTGGCGGTGGATCTGGTGGCGGTGGAGAAAATAGAACATCTGGAAGTACTTTTATTGCGAATAATGCAGCAGATAATTCAGCGCCGATTATTACCCCACCAACGGGAGCAATTAAAACCAATGAAGGGTCTACAACGGTAACTACTGTTGTGGCAATTGATCCGAATCACGATGTTCCATTAACGTATAAACTTGAGGGTAATGCAACATCAGCTACTGATCATACGTTATTCGATATTTCCTCATCAGGTGTCATTACATACAAAACAGCACCTGTTTACATAGCAAAAAATTCTTACTCAATAACTGCAGTAGTCAGTGATCAATTCACAAGTGCCAAGCAAGATATAAACATAACAGTAGATATTCCTCCATTTGCCTGGAAAACAGCCACAGCAGAAACTCAGGGTATGGATGCCACCAAACTTCAAGCGGCAATAGACTATACTTTTATAGATGATTTTAATACACAAGGTTTAATTATTATCAGAAAAGGTAAAGTAGTCACTGAAAAGTACGAAGGTATTAGTGATGCTAGTATTGCTGGATTAAAGAGAGTATATGACACGAATAATTATGCTGCAGGTGGCTTTGGAACTGGATGGGATGACGCAAAATACGAAACAGAATTTGGCACAAGAAACGAAAACAGTATCGGGTTATCAAACTCAGGCGCAAAAACCATTCTATCATCACTCATTGGAATCGCGGTTGATAATGGTGCAATCAGTTCATTGGATAATAAAGTTTCTCAATATATAACTTCATGGGTGGGAACAGTAAAAGAAGATATCACACTGAAAGATGTCATCACCATGAGGTCAGGTTTATATTTCCAACCGGATGCAGCTGGTCTTCTTGGAGGAATGTCCTTGTATTATGAGTCAGATCAGTTAGCGGTATCTTTAGCTAGAGGTTTGAATGAGAGCCCTCCTGCAAATAAATTTAAATATAGCGGAATGGCAGATTCCTTAATTCTAGGAGAAGTATTAAGAATCGCAACTGGTAAAAATGCTCTTGAATATGGCAAAGACAATCTATTTACTAAAATGGATCTCAGTAATTATGATTGGTGGAGGGACGCAGCTGGCAATGTCCTTGTATGGGGTAACTTTGATTCAACTCTCAGAGATTACGCTAAATTTGGATTACTGTGGGCGCATGATGTTGGATTGGAAGATACCTATGGTGCAAATGTAATAGGTAATGGTAAATGGGAAGGTGAGCAACTTGTCTCAAGCAGCTGGTTAAGTGCTGCGAGAGATCCAGTTGTTGTTGTCGATTGGGCTGATTATATCTACTATGGGTATCATATGTATAAGGCCACAAAACTTGTTAGTCCAGCAACACTAGATAACAAAGAGCTTACTGTCGACGTCTTCTCAGCGAAAGGCTTTAATGATAATTCAATATGGTGGATCCCAGAGTACGATCTTGTTGTTGCTAGGCATGGCTTATACACTGCGATATTGAATGACGGTAATGAAAAGGTCATTAAAGGTGATATTTCTGGTAATCCAGCACTGACGAATAAAGATAGCTCAAATTATGTAGGCGGTGTGTTTTTTGGGAGCTTTGTAGAGACAAGCGCAGGTACTAAACCTTATTACGCAAATTATGCTTCTACTGTCACCCCATCAACCACTAATAGTTGGATAACATTAAATGATGAGCACATGTTAATGAAAATCATCGAATCGATTAATTAAGCAGAGTCCACTTTACTGAAATCGAGTTTGTTTTCTAATGGTGATGATTTTATATTATTCACCACATTGGTTTTTGTTAACAAGATATTAATTAGGCAGCCCATGAACATTGCAATCACGATTGCACCAATCCATTCGATTTGCAAAAACTCAAAATTATAAAGCATTGTGAGCACGCTTAAAGAGATGATATTCAATGAAATGTATTTCTTTAGGCCGAGCTTCTTTGGCGTCAGATTTAGGTTGTCTGTGTACAATCTAATCAATGAATCAAGAGAATTAATTACAAATAAAGTCCCCACAAACATCATCATAAGGTTATACAAGCCGTAAATCTCAATATTATTTTGGTGATAAATATAAATAACTGAAAACCACAAACCTAAGGGTATTGAGGGGATAATAAGTATCATAAGTAATAATTGATAGGTTCTAATTCCACCCACAAATCTCGCCAGGAATTGACCGATCATAATGTACCAAGAGAACCACCAGTAAAGATAAAACTCATGATAAAGATTGATTGGCAATAAATAATGAGGCAGATCTTTAAAATAATCACCGAGGAGGGCGGTTGAGGTGAATATTTGGTTATATTCAGCATTTTCCCATAAAAACGATGCTACCCACATTCCAATGATTAATAAAAAAAACAATGATGATGATGTCATGCTCAATATTTTAACGTACTTAATTTTTGTGCTTGAATACGTTGCTGTTGATATCACAAAAAGGACAATGAGATAAAAGAAGAGATTCAGGGACTTCCCATCACCAAATTCTGGTAAATAAAATGGCAAATTCGATAAAAATAAAAAGGTTGTAAAAGAGCACGTAATAATAATGACCACCGTATTGAGAAACTTAATGAATGGAATTTCAAAAAACTTTACTTTAGGCTCAATTACGCAAAAATAAAAACACATCATGAAGTAGCCGGACCATATCGCAAAGCACATAGAAGCAAATTCCATTGCAAGTGGATTAGTGAATAGGTATTCAGGATTAGCGGTTGTGTCTTCAAAAACAGGAAAATCAATCAATGGAAGCATTATTCCACCAACTTCTAGACCTGAGGTAAATAATATCGCCATAAATACAGGTGTTTTTAGTGGTGTAACTCCAATGACACGCATATTACCCCATTTTATGAGTATGTATGCAATAAAAGTATAGCTTGTCAGAAGGCCTAAATTTAACCAAGATGACATAAAGTAAGACATAAATTAATATTTATAAAGTATTGATTTATATCAATAATGCAATGTTTTGGTTTCTAGATAGTCTTCTAAGCCCATGCCTCCACCTTCGCGGCCATTTCCTGACTGTTTATACCCACCAAATGGAGAGCCATAATTAAATTCGCCTCCATTGATATGTACAGCTCCTGCACGAAGTTGTGAGGCAACTCTTTTTGCTCTTTCTTCGTTCCCAGTTTGCAGATATGCGGCCAGACCATAGGGTGTGTCATTGGCTATTCTTATCGCATCATCCTCATCTTTAAATGGAATGATTACCAGTACTGGGCCAAATATTTCTTCTTTTGCTATTTTCATATTGTTAGTTACGTCTGAAAATACTGTTGGTTTTACAAACCACCCTTGTTCAAAGCCACTGGGTTTTCCTGGTCCTCCGCATAATAGAGTCGCTCCTTCATCTATTCCTTTATTTATAAGCGTTTGAACACGCTCAAATTGTATTTTATCAAACAATGGACCAATGTGATTGCCTTCTTTGGTCGGTGAATCTACTAAAATATTTTCACAAGCAGTTTTTGCAATTTCTGTGACTTCGTCATAACAAGACTCTTCCACAAGCAGGCGTGTTGGGGCGTCACAAGACTGCCCGGTATTAAACATGCATTCATTGACAGATGCTGTGACTTGTTCTTCTAGATTACAATCAGAAAATACAAGATTCGGTGATTTTCCACCCAATTCAAGTGTGACTCGTTTAACAGTATCTGCTGAATCTTTTGTCACGCATATTCCAGCCCTTGTCGATCCTGTAAATGACATCATTTGAATGTCAGGATGTTTAGATAATTCGCTGCCTACAGTTGGACCGTCACCATTGATGAGGTTGAAAACACCGGGCGGATAGCCTGCTTCATCAATTATTTCAGCATAAAGTATCGCTGACAATGGAGTGTGTTCTGAAGGTTTAAGTATGCAAGTGCATCCGGTTGCGAGTGCTGGAAGAACTTTAAGAGTAATTTGATTTATTGGCCAATTCCAAGGAGTGATCAAACCGCATACTCCTATAGGTTCTTTGGTTAAAATATCGCCGTTTTCAAGCTTCTCGCTTTCTTTTAAATTTTCTAATGCATTAATAAAGCCATCCAAATGACCGATAGCGGCATCTGCCTGTGCTTCTTTTGCCATTGTTGATGGAGCACCCATTTCGATTGTGATGGCCTCGGCTAACTCATCGAACCTACGAGTAGTGATATCTCTAACTTTTTTTAATAATATCAAGCGATCTTCTTTAGATGTCTGAGAGAATGAAATAAATGCATTTTTTGCCGCATTTACAGCGATATCAACGTCCTTTTTACCTCCCATTGCAATAACACCAATTTTTTCCTCAGTTGCAGGATTTGTTACTGGGAAGGTTGTTGAAGATTGTGGATCAACCCATTTGCCATCAATATAAAATTTCTTTAAGTTTTCCATATTTACTCCTGAATACCTTTTTGATTCGGTTTCCAAATTTGTTTATTCATTTTCTTTAATGCTTTTTTTCCGAGGATGTGATCGCTCATTTTTTCTGCAATCATAATTGTTGGACTGTTTGTGTTTCCATTTGTAACCCTAGGCATAATTGATGCATCAACTACACGTAACTTATTGACACCATATACTTTTCCATGATTATCGACAACAGAATTCGAATCAGATTCAGGGCCCATTGCAGCAGTTCCCGATAAATGCCATTGCGTGTAAAGATTTTTTCTAATCTCATCTGACAAGCTATCAATACTATTAATATCTGATCCCGGAAAAATTTCATCACCGCATATAGTACTAAATGCATCAGTTTTGGTTAATTTTCTAACAATACTCACCCCATCTATTAGTGCTTGAAGATCTCTTTTATCGTCTAAATAATTTGCAGAGATTAAAGGGTGGGACATTGGATCTGAATTCATTAACCTGACATTCCCTCGACTGAATGTTTGCATTAAACCTACGTGCACTTGAAAGGCATGCTCTTGAATTGGTTTCCAAGTTTTATCATCCACTGCTATAGGTGACACGCACATCTGAAGATCAGGGTAACCCAAAGATGGATTCGATCTTATGCAGCCGATCCCGTCAAAATGATTAGAAGCACACATTCCTTTGGAGAAAAGAAACCATTCTAATCCTGCTAGAATGCTTGGAATTGTTTTGGTTTTTGGCCAAAGTGAGACAGGCTTTTTGCATTTATATTTTAAGACAAAATCTGGATGATCATTGAGATTTGAGCCAACGCCAGGACTATCGAATATGGTGGTAATATTCAATTGATTTAAATGATTACCTGGACCAATACCGGAAAGCATTAGTAGCTGAGGAGAGCCTATGGCTCCTGCTGATAGAATTACTTCTTTTGATGAATGAGCTTCGATATTATTATTTTTTTTGTCAGAAAATTTAACACCAATGGCAGTGTTTCCGTCAAATTTGATCTTCTTTACATAACACTCAGTAATTATCGTCAGATTCTTTCTTTGCTGTGCTGGCGTGAGATAAGCATCGGCAGAACTGAAGCGTTTTCCTTTATGTATCGTGCTGTCAAAGACACCAAAACCTTCCTGACAAAAACCGCTTACATCATTTGTAATGGGGTAACCCATCTCCTTACCTGCATCAAGAAAAGCTAGAGTGATTGGATCGTTTGGCTTTGGTCGGTGAATTTTTAGAGGTCCATTGTGCCCCCTGAACTCACTATCACCGCCAGTATAGCTTTCCATTTTGATGAAGTAGGGCAGCACATCCTCATAACCCCATCCATTACATCCTTCTCGCTCCCATCCATTAAAATCTTCCGCGTGTCCTCTTATATAGACCATTCCATTTATTGAAGACGACCCTCCAATCACTTTTCCTCTATCGTGTTGAAGAATTCGATTATTTAGGTTTTTCTCTGGTGTGCTTTGATATGACCAGTTATATTTTTTTTCTTTGAGGTTTGTCAGCATTGAAGCAGGCATATTGATTTTGTAGCTATTATTTTTTGGACCAGCCTCGATTAACAAAACATTATTATCTTTATTCTCAGATAGTCGATTGGCAAGAACACATCCTGCAGAGCCAGCCCCAACGATTATGTAATCAAATTTCACTATTTATACTCAAATTTGTTGGTCAATTGAAAAACAAATGTTAATTTTAATCTCTTTTCTTAGTCAATTGTAACTCAATATGATAATCAACGATAAGATCAACTTTACCTCACAAACTGAGACGTTATTTTCTGATTTGGTTGCTGTGAATATTTCAAAAGTTGAAACTTTCATTACTAAAAAAATTATTTGTGAGAATAGTCACACATCAATAAAACCATTTTTATTCTTAAAATTGACCACAGATCATGGGATTGATGGTTGGGGCGAGGCACTTATCTCAGATGAGAGTGAAAAAATTGTCGTTGAATATTTACATGGATTTACAAATAACAAAAACTTTCTTCATGCTATCAATCCTATAATTTTAAGAAAATATATAGATTCAAAGGATAATTCTAATTCCAATTTTAATTTAATGTGTGCATTTAGTGCATTTGAGATGGCGTTGTGGGATATCGCTGGGAAAATTCAATCAAAAAGTTTGAGTGAGATGTTTGGCTGCTCAATTAATAAACCTGTTGAGATTTATATTAATACATGGAGTGACACAAGAACTGATAATGGCAATATTATTGATTATGCGAATTACATAAAAAATGAGAATTTCAATAGCATTAAAATTTACCCTTTACAAAATAGAGGTATTGAAAAAGCGACTCTATTTTTAGGTAATTTGAGAAAAGAAGTAGGTGAATTGATGGATATTATGATTGATCTAGAGTGCCCAAGTGACAGCAGTGTCGCTTTTGAGCTTGAAAAGAAAATTCTTGATTATAATCCTTATTGGTATGAAGAACCGATTGAGGGGAACAATATTCTTGACCTAAAGGACTATAAAGACAATTCAAATTTTAAAATCGTAAGCGGTGAAAAACAAGCAGGAATAGTTCATTTTAGCTCCTTAATAAAGCATCATGCTGTAGATATCATAAATCCAGATATCTCGGCGGTTGGTGGTGTTATTTATATGATTGAAATTGCATCAATAGCGGCAAATAAAAATATATTACTATCACCTCATTGTTGGAATTCAATGGCTATAGCTGGATCTGTAATGATTCACATTTGTAATATTATTTCAAATAATGAAATGGCTGAAATTTTTCCAGAATATTTTTCTTTAACTAAAAGCTTTTCTTCACCTGCATTTTCAATCGAATCAGGTAAGGCTGTATTAATTGATCGACCTGGCATTGGTGTTATTGTCGATGAAAATGAACTAAAAAACTTCACCGAGAATCATAGAGTAACAGTCTGTTAAATCTTTATTAGAATTTTCTTATTAAAAATATTCATTCAAAATAATATCAGACGCTTTTTCAGCAACCATTAGGGTAGGGGCATTTATATTTCCATTTAAAATATCTGGAAAAATTGAAGCGTCGATAACTCGAATATTATTCACTCCTCTTACTTTTGTTTTTGAATCAACAACTGACTCATTATCATTGCCCATTTTGCATGTGCCACATGGATGATAGGCGCTTTCAACTGAATTTCTTATAAACTCATCAATCTCATCATCAGTAGTCACAGATACTCCTGGCTGAATTTCAACATCACGATACGCATCAAAAGCTGGTTGATTCATGATTTTTCGAGTAATCTTTAAAGCATTTCTGAATCCAATTAAATCATGTTCGTGTTGAAGATAATTAAATAGGATTTTTGGTGCGTCATTAGGATTATTTGATTTGATTTCTATGTATCCACGACTCTTGGGCTGATTGAAACCAACATGCACTTGATAACCATGATCGTTTATAGCGCCTTTACCATCATAACGCATGGCTCCAGGTAGAAAATGATACTGAATATCAGGGAAACCTATTGAATCATTCGATCTGACAAAACCACAAGATTCAAAATGATTTGTAGCGCCAAGACCTTTTTTAAAGAGTATCCATTTAAGTCCTATCATTAATTTTTTATGTAATGAGAGTTTGCCGTTGAGTGTAATTGATTGCTTGCATTTGAACTGCAAATTAAATTCTAGGTGGTCCTGAAGGTTGCGACCAACTCCAGGTGACTCATGTATCATTTCAACATTTGCTCTATTTAATACATCTTTGGGGCCGATACCTGATAGTTGAAGTAATACTGGTGATCCAATTGAGCCTGATGAAAGTAATATTTCTTTATTACAAAAAACCTCAAATTCCATTTCACTTCTTTTGCATAATACTCCAATTGCAGTTTTGTTTTTAAAGATAATTTTTTTAACCAACGTGTTTTTTATAATTGTTAAGTTCTTACGTGTTTTTGCTGGATATAAATATGCTAATGAGCTTGAGCATCTCTTGCCTTGCTTTACGTTCATTTGCATTTTTCCGAAGCCATCTTGTGATTTGCCGTTGTAATCAGAGTTAAATTGATAGCCGGCTTCAATACCTGCGTCAATAAAAGCTTGATATAAGGGATTAGTAAAATGATTGTTTACTCGAACATTTATTGGCCCGCCATTGCCTCTATAGTTTTCATCAATAATTTCTGATGACTCTAATTTTTTGAAATATGGGAGACAATCTTCATAGCTCCAATTATCAGCACCATTTTTTTGCCATTGATCAAATTCTTTGGGATTTCCTCGCACAAAAGCCATCCCATTTATTGATGAAGATCCACCAATTACTTTTCCTCTTGGGCAGAAAAGCTTTCTATTATTAAGATAAGGCTCTTCTTCGCTCCAATATTGCCATGAAAGTTTTTTGCTATTCATTGGATATGAGAGTGCAGCTGGCATACTGATTAATATATTATGATCGCTACCACCGGCTTCAATGAGCAGAACGTCAAATTTCTTATTTTCAGATAAACGATTGGCCAGAACACATCCAGCTGATCCTGCACCAATTATAATGAAATCATATTTTTTAGAAGAAAAATCCATAATTATTCTAATTTTGAAATTTTTTATGACAATTATCTTAATACTCGTAAATGATTTAAGAAAGGTGTAATTTGATAAATAAAGATGAAATATGAATAAAAATAATAAAAAATCGTTACTTTTTTTTGCAAATCCAAAGTCAGGAAAAGGTTCTGCAAAGAGCATATTCTCAAGAGTTGATCGAGTATTAAAAAAAAATAATTTTTATTCAACTTTGTATATCAGCAAAAAGAGGGGTGATATAAAAAATAAAATAATCAGTATGGATTTAACTGAATTTGATGCAATCATTGTCATTGGTGGTGATGGAACAATTAACGAAGCTGTAAATGGTTTGATTAGATCTGGTAAATCTCATTACCTGCCTTTAGGACTCATTCCTTCTGGAAGTGGAAATGCCTTTGCTAGTGACTTAAACCTTAATTCGATTGATCAGGCGGTTGAAAATATCCTAAAATTTAATCTTATGGATATAGATGTAATGAAAATAAATTATAATAATTCTATCACTTATTCTATAAATATACTGGGCTGGGGTATGGCATCTAGAGTAAATAAAATTGCCGAAAAACTCAGAATTTTTGGGGGCATAAGGTATACGATTGCTTCGATTTTTTGTATTTTATTTTTAAAACCAAAACCAATGGATATCAACATCGATGATATTTCAATTAAATGTAAAGGTTTATTCTTTCTTGCTTTAAATACAATTCATACAGGAAAGGGGATGAGGATGGCACCTAATGCAAAATTAAATGATGGTCTTTTAGATTTTATTTATTTCGAAAACGCCAGTAGATGGAATGTTTTTCAAATCTTTTTAAAAATATTTAGTGGCAATCATATATATTGTAAAGGAGTTGAATATATACAGGGAAAAGAATTTTCAATTAATACATATGGAGATTCACTCAATATAGATGGTGAGAACTATGGAGTTACTCCAGTTATGGTTCGATTAATGAGAAATAAACTAAAAATATTCAATGGGTTTGATGCTTAGATTTTATGAAGAATAAGTGAGATATCAATGAATAATGAAGATAAAAAATTAGGAATGAATAAAGATATTTCTCGAAGAGATTTTATCAATGGTGTTGGTATTGCTCTTGGTTCATCCGCATTTGGGAGTACTGCATTCTCAAAGACTAATAGTGCGCAGGATGAATTCGGATATTATCCTCCCAAGCTAATGGGTATGAGGGGATCACATCCGGGTTCATTTGAGGTTGCTCATCTAATTAGAGATGGAGCAAAATTTGAAACGGCAGACATAGATGAAGAATATGATCTAGTAGTCGTTGGAGCAGGCATAAGTGGGTTATCGGCAGCATATTTTTACAAAAACAATGTTAATAAAGATGCAAAAATACTTATTTTAGACAATCATGATGATTTTG
>MDSW01170567.1_pt1 | contig 22704 bp, 22 predicted proteins | sample 811171 | NCBI WGS metagenome assembly MDSW01 (sample SAMN05326641, study PRJNA326480) | marine metagenome | isolation source: seawater | place: Atlantic Ocean: North West | collected 2012 | reverse complement strand
TTACCTGTTTCTAAAGTTAATTTTTTACCATTAACTTCTAATTCCTCTTTATGTATTTTAAACATTATTTCCTTAAATTTAGTTGTTTGATGACCTTTTGATAGGACTCAACATTTTTCTTTTTAAGGTATGTAAGTAATTTCTTTCTCTTATTAACTGATTTAGTTAAACCTAAAGTAGAATGTTTATCCTTTTTAAAATTTTTAAAGTGTTCTGCTAACTTTGTAATCTTGTCAGTTAAAAGTCCAATTTGAACTTCTGTCGAACCAACATCTTTTTCGTGAGTTGCTAATGATTTAATTATATCTTTTTTTTTCTTTATCATTTTCCTTATTCTTTCTTATAATCTTTTCAATCTTTTCAGCATATTCAAATGAGTTATCTTCAACAAAAGTGAGTTTAGGAAGAAACTTTATATCTAGCCTTTTAGACAGGGCTTTTCTAACAAGATGTGAGTACTCCGTCAAGATCCTTACTGTTTCCTTAGTATCTACACCACCTAAAGGAATTACGTAGACTCTAGCTGTTTTTAAATCTGGTGTCATTCTGACTTCTGTAACTGTAATTAATTTAGAGTTAATTGTTGGTATTTTAGCTTCATTTCGAATAAATAGTTCACCCAAATTTTGTTTAACTAGTTCTCCAACCCTCAACTGTCTTTGACTAAAGGATTTTTGTGTAGTTTGATTGCTTCTCATATTAAATAGTCCTTTGAATTTCTTCAGCGAGATAAGACTCGATCACATCCTTTTCCTTAAAATCTATAAAATCTTTAATACTTATTCCACACTCAAGTCCTGTTCCTACTTCTTTAACTTGATTTTTTTCTCTGTATAAAGAGAGTATTTCACCGCTGTATACAACAACCCCGTCTCTTATAACTCTAGCTTTAGATTTGCTTTTTATTTCCCCACTAATTACTTTTGAGCCGGCAATTTTTCCTGCCGTTGAAACTTTAAATATTTTTTGAATTTCAGCACTTCCTAGAACTGTTTCTTTTATATCTGGTTCTAGAAGACCTGATAAAGACTTTTCAACATGGTCGATTGCCTCATAAATAATATTAAAAAACTTAACATCAATTTTTTGTTCTTCAGCTAATTTCTTTGCCTCCCTATTTGGTTTTACGTTAAATCCAATCAAAATCGCATTAGATGCTTTTGCAAGAGATACATCAGTTTCATTAATCATTCCAATATCTGATAATATTATCTTTGCCTCTACCTCTTTATGTTCGATTTTATTTATAGCCATTTTTAATGCTTCGCTTGATCCTTGAACATCAGATTTTATAATTATGTTGAGTTCATCTTTTTCTTTTACGTTTTCGAATAAAGTTGTTTTATCTTTTGCAAGAATTTTATTTTTTGCAATGTTATTTTTTTTAAATTCTGATAGTTTTTTGGCTTCTTCTTCATCTTCTGTCACCACAAATTCAGCTCCTGCATAAGCAGAACTATTCATACCAAGAATTTCTACAGGCATTGACGGTAATGCTTCATTAACCATCTTTCCTTCGTGGTTAATCATTGCTCTAATTTTTCCCCAAGTATCGCCACATATAAAGTAATTTCCTCTTATCAATTTTCCATTACTTATCAAAATAGTTGACACTGGACCCTTTCCTTTATCAATTTTTGACTCTATTACCACTCCTCGAGCTTTATCACTGTAAGACGCTTTAAGATCTAAAATTTCAGATTGTAGAAGAATACTTTCTTTAAGTTTATCTAAATTTAATTTTTTCAATGCTGAAACCTCTACAAATAAAGTGTCTCCACTTAAATCTTCGGCAATTAATTCATATTGCATCATTTCGTTTTTAATTTTACTTATATTTTTTTCAGGTAAATCACATTTATTTATTGCAACAATTATGGGTACTTTCGCAGCCTTGGCATGTTTTATTGCTTCAACTGTTTGAGGCTTTATGCCATCGTCTGCAGCTACAACTAGTACAACTATGTCTGTTATTTTCGATCCTCTTGCTCTCATTTCTGTGAACGCGGCATGACCTGGGGTATCGATAAATGTTATTAATTTATTATCATCTGTTTTAACTTGATAAGCTCCTATGTGTTGAGTAATACCTCCATGTTCACCTGATACTACATTAGAGTCTCTTAAAGCATCAAGTAAGGAAGTTTTTCCATGATCTACATGACCCATTATAGTTACCACTGGAGGTCTATTTTTTACTTCACCTACAAATTCTTTTGTTGATCTGCTTGTTTGAACAGATGGTGACTCTTCAATTATCGCGATATGCCCGAATTCTTTTACTATGTATTCGGCTGTATCTTTATCGATGTTATGGTTTATTGTAGCTACTACTTTCATATTAAATAAAAATTTAATTATATCGCTTGATTTTTCAGCCATTCGATTCGAAAGTTCTTGTATCGTAATTTGTTCAGGTATTTTTACCTCCCTTATTACTTTTTTAAATTCTTTTTTATCTTCACCTTCTGGTTTTTTCTTTTCTTTAAGTCTCGCTCGCTTTACTGATGCAAGACTTCTCTGCTTAATCTCAATTTCTTCAACATTTAAGGCTCGTGAAACTGTCAGTTTAAAATCACGCTTATCTACAGGTCCTTTAAGTTTTAGCTTGCTTTTACCTGCAGGTTTATTGTCTTTTTTAATAAAATCTTTAGTGGCTTGCTGTTCTATAAATTTTCTCGCAAAATTTTTTTTTCTCGTATCTTGATTTAAATCATTTACTTGTGGTTGCTTATTAAATGTTTTATTAGGCTTAAAGGGTTTTTTCTTCTCTACCGAGAAAGATTTTTTACCAGAAGTTGAAATAGAAGTTGTGTCAATTTTCTTTTTTAAATTGGACGAGATTGTAAGTGTTTTTTTCTTATTTTTTTCCATAACATTATTTGTATGCTATCTCTCTCGCTGCCATTATCAAATCGTCAGCCTCTTTCCTCGACAAAGAAAATTCCTCGAGATAACCATCAATTCTGATTTTTTTTCCTTTTACTTCATCATAACCACCAATTAATTCGTCGGACGAGAGGTCTGCAAAATCACTTAATTTTTTTATGTTTTTTTGACCAAGAATCACAAGCATTCCTTGGGTCATACCTTTAAGATTAATTAAATTTTCCTCTACACCAAGTTCTTTAAGTTTAAGTGCTACTGCTTCTTTTTCTTTTACCAATGTTTCTTTAGACCTAGTAATTAATTCCTTTGCAGTTTCTTCATCTATTGCATCAATTTTAGAAATATCTTCTGGAGTTGACTGAGCGATTTCGTCAATGGACACAAATCCCTCTGATACCAAAAGTTGACCTAACGTTTCATCAACTTCAAGATTTTTTATTAAAGTTTCTGTTCTATCTTTAAATTCTGCTTGTCTTCTCTCTGAGTCCTCTTTGTCGGTAAGTATATCTATCTCATAATTAGTTAGTTTAGATGCTAATCTTACATTTTGCCCTCTTCTACCAATAGCTTTACTAAGATTTTCCTCTGTCAAAATTATATCAATTCTTTTATTGTCTTGATCTATAAGAACTCTCTGAATTTCAGCAGGGGATAGCGACTCAGAGATTAAGGTTGGAAGATCTTCTGTCCATTTAATAATGTCGATTTTTTCTCCGTGTAATTCGTTTACTATTGTTTGAACTCTACTCCCTCTCATACCCACGCAAGCTCCTACTGGATCAATTGATGAGTCCTGTGAATGCACACAAATTTTAGCTCTACTGCCTGGGTCTCTTGCTACAGATTTAATCTCAATAGTGCCCTCATAAATTTCTGGTACTTCTTGAAAAAAAAGTTTAGCTAAAAACTGAGGGTGAGCCCTCGATAAAAATATTTGGTGTCCTTTAAGTTCTTTTCTTACTTCATAACAATAGGCTTTTACTCTATCACCCGTTTTTAAAATTTCTCTAGGTATCAACTCATCTTTTTTTATTACTCCTTCTGCTTTTCCTAGATCAACTATTACATTGCCATATTCTAATCTCTTAATAATACCACTTAAAATTTGACCTTGCTTATCAATGAAGTCTTCGTACTGTCTATTCTTTTCAGCCTCTCTTACTCTGCTGCTAATGACTTGTTTTGCGCTTTGAGCAGCAATACGTCCGAAGTCAATTTGTGGTAACTCTTCAAAAATTTTTTCTCCAATTTTTAAATCTTTTTTATTAGGGTTGCTTTTTTTAGCTTCCTCTAAAGTAATCTCTCTTGCTGAGTCTTCAACATTTTCGACAATATCTAAAACCTTTTGAATTTTTATGTCACCAGTTTCTCTATCAATAATAACTTCAATATTGTTGTCAGTGCCAAACTTTGTTAAAGCTGCTTTTTGTATAGCACTTTCCATTGAACCGATAACAAGCTCTTTATCGATAGATTTTTCGTTAGCAACTGCCTCTACGATTCGTAAAAGTTCTAATTTATCTAATCCTCTATTCAACATTTAATCACTCCTAAAAAAAAATGGGCTAGTGCCCATTTTGAAACTTTTAGCTTTTATTGACTATTTAGAAGAAAAATATGGTTTTTTCAAGATTACAATTTAAATAATTCTGTTTTATCTGTTTTTTCCCAAGTAAATTCACCCTTATTTGTGGCCTTTCTACCAAAGTGGCCGTAAGCTGAAGTAACTTCATAAATTGGGTTATTTAACTTTAACATTTCTCTGATACCTCTTGGTGACAAATTAAAATTGTCTTCTATGATTTTTTTTACCCTACTAATTTTTTCTTCATCTCCATTAGCTAATTTAATAAAAATAGATAAAGGTTTTGACACACCTATTGCATATGCTAATTGAATTAGACATTTTTCAGAAATACCTGCGGCAACAATATTTTTAGCTAGGTATCTAGACGCATAAGCTGCTGATCTATCAACTTTTGTAGGATCTTTTCCCGAAAACGCGCCTCCACCATGTGGAGCAGCTCCACCATATGTATCAACAATTATCTTTCGACCAGTTAAACCAGTGTCTCCATCAGGTCCCCCAATTATAAATTGTCCAGTCGGGTTTATATATATTTCTTTTGGATTGAGATCTGTTAAAAAATTAGATGGTATTGATTTTTTAATGTACGGAATTATAGATTCTTTTACCTTATCTTGATCAAGATCTTTTGAATGCTGAGTTGATATTACCACCGAAGTTACTTTTACTGGTCTATCATTTTCATATAACATTGTTACCTGACTTTTGGAGTCAGGTTCGATACCTTTCAATTTTCCAGATTTTCTATCCTCAGCCATTAATCTTAAAATTTTATGTGAGTAGTAAATTGGGGCTGGCATTAATTCATCTGTTTCAGTACATGCATATCCAAACATTATACCTTGGTCTCCTGCACCTTCATCCTTATTATCTTTGGAGTCAACTCCCATTGCTATGTCTGAGGACTGCTCATGAAGAAAAGTCTCAATACTTGCTGTTTTCCAACTAAATCCATCTTGGTCATACCCAATATCTTTTATACAATCTCGCACCTTTGAAATTAGTTCATCCTTTTCAATTTTCGGTCCTCTAGTTTCTCCAGCTAATACGACTTTATTCGTTGTGGTTAATGTTTCGCAAGCTACTCTAGAAACTGGATCTTTTGATAAATAAGAATCAACTACCATATCTGAAATTCTATCGCATACTTTGTCGGGATGCCCCTCAGAAACAGATTCACTGGTGAATAAATAATTACTTTTTTGCATTTTTATTTCTGTAAATTAGAAAGAATAAAAGATATGTAATTAAAACTATATAAAAGATCAAATCATTTTTAATTTTATTTGATTTAATCAAGGGTACCTCGAATTCAATATTTCCAGCTTCATTTCGATTCAATTGTTTAATAATATTGCCTTTATTATCAATTATTGCACTTAATCCTTTATTAGCTGATCTGAGAAAGAAAGTATTATTTTCTATCGCTCTAAAAATTGATTTTGCGAAGTGTTGGTCGGGTCCAATAGTATCACCAAACCATCCGTCCTCTGAAATATTTATTATAAGATTACTATTAATATCTGACTTTTGTACTAAGTCTGTGAAAATTACCTCGTAACAAATTAAAGGTAAAATATTTAGCTGGTCAATTAATATATTACTATCTCTATTTCCTCTTATAAATGATCCATGACCTTCTGTAATTTTTTTAAGGCCAAAATAATTCAATAAACTTTCAAAAGGAAGAAATTCTCCGAATGGGACGAGCTTTCTTTTGTTATAAATTTTAATTATCTCTAAATTATTATTTGCTGCGATCATACTATTGAAATACTGACCAGATTTAGGGTCTAATTTATTCACTCCAAAAACAATTAAGTGATTTTTTGAAAAGTTTTTTGAAATCAGATCTCTAAAAATGAGTATTTCATTATAACTATATCCGCTAAAAACTCCCTCTGGCCAAACAAACAGTGTTTTTTTATCTTTATCGGGAGCACTATATCTAATAATTTTTTTAAATCTCTCCTCAATTTCATTATTATTCAAACCGTACTTTAAATCAAAATTTGGTGATACGATTTTAACAAACGCTTTGTTATATGAATTAATTTGTATTTTATTTTTATTAATTTTGTAATTTCCATAGATATACGAACTCAAAATGATACCGAGTATAAAAAATAAACAAAATATTTTTTTTATTATGTCGATCTTAAAAAAAAAAATTACAGGTAATGTAAATAAAACTATTATTATAAGGTTAAAGCTGTATAAACCCATTGAGTTTAAAATTTGAAGGTTTTCTGTCGCCCAACTTGCACTATAAGCCCATAAATTCCAAGGGAAACCTGTTAATATTTTTGCTCTTAAAAAATCAGAGGTAGCTAAACCAACTGAAAAAAAAATCACCGAATTAAAATCTAGTTTTAAATGAGGACCAATAAATAAAATTGTAACTGCCACAAACAAACTTAAGAATAATGGTAATAAAATTAATGTAATAGGTATTAAAAATTTAAAACTTTCATCAAAAGTAAGAGAATTTGTTATCCATGAAGTACCTGTAAGGTAAAACCCAAATCCAAATAACAGTCCAAAAATAAATAGATTTTTTTTATAAGGTTTCTTTCTGTAAATAGATTTGGACTTTTTGGTAATGTGGACTGTTAAATAAAAAAAAATAGGTAAAAGAAAAAAATTTACAATTGTTAAATTGAAAGGTTGAAAAGACAATGTAGTAAGTGAGCCAATTATAAATGGAGAAATATACAATATTAAAAATCTGTTATTTAAGTATTTTTCAATCATAAATTATTTTAGTATATTTTTTTTCAATTCTGTTCATTTTATAAAAATCCTGGTCTTTTTTATGATCAAATCCTAATAAATGGACAAGACCGTGGATCCATAACTTGTCGAATTCAATTTTAAAATATTTTAAAACCTTTTTTCTTTTGATTTGATCTAAACTCACTATAATGTCTCCAAGATAAATCTCTTTATTTTGATTTAAATTTTTCTTTAATTCGTTTTTGTTTTGAAAGGGAAAAGATAAGACATCCGTAGCTTTATTTTTTTTTCTAAATTTACTATTCAATGATTTAATTTCTTTATCTCCGGAGAGGAGTAAAGTACAAAAGATCGTTTTTTTAAAAAATTTTTTACTCGATAAATTTAATTTATAAACTTTTCTATCAATATAATTGTTTGGGTTTTTTATATAACGATACCAGTTTGAATTGTTGGTTATAACATTAATTTTTATCATCAGTGCTTTTATTCTGATAAGCCCTAATAATTTTTGTTACCAAAGGATGCCTTACAACATCGTTATGATCAAACTCAACTATCTTTATTTCACCTATATGTTTAAGAATATTCTTTGATTTGATTAAACCAGATTGAGTTTTGTTTATTAAGTCTACTTGGCTAGGGTCACCATTTACAACTAATTTAGAATTTTCTCCAATACGAGTTAAAAACATTTTTATTTGAGTCTCGGTAGCATTTTGCGCTTCATCTAGAATGGCAAAACAGTTTTTCAAAGTTCTCCCTCTCATAAAGGCAAGTGGCGCTATTTCAATTTCGCCTGAGGCTATCTTTTTATCAATTTTATCTGCTCCAAAAAGTTCGTATAAAGCGTCGTATAAAGGTCTTAGATAAGGATCTACTTTTTCTTTCATATCACCAGGCAAAAAACCTAATTTTTCACCTGCTTCAACTGCTGGTCTTGATAAAATAACTCTATCTATTTTTTTTTCCATCAGTAGCGTTATAGCTACAGAAACAGCAAGGAAACTTTTTCCAGTACCAGCTGGTCCTAGTGACATTATAATATCATTTTCTTTTAACGCTTTTATATATTCTGATTGTTTTTTTGATCTTGCAATTACTGATTTTTTTGGAGTTTTTATTAACTGTTTAAAACTTTTAATATTAGACTCTTCTGTTTCAAAATTTTTTTTCACAGATAAAACTATATCTTCTTTTTCTATTATATTCGTTAAAAAATATTTGTTTATTAAAAATTTAACAGCCTCACAAAATAAAGTTATTTTTTCCGTTTCGCCCTTACAAGTAATGGAATTACCCCTAAAATAAACTTCGGTACTGGTCAATTTTGATAAGTTTTTAAGATTTTGATCAAACTGACCAACAATAGCCATAAGCATTTCATTATTGGTAATAGAAATATTTACGGTCTTTTTATCAATTTTTTTAATTAAACAGTTTTGTTCTAATTTACTTAATTCTGACATTTATCTAAGCTGCAAAATTTTCATAATTTAATTTTGAAATAAATTTTCCATACAAGGTATTTTGATTACTTTTTAAAATTCTAACATTTATGATCTTTCCTGATAAGTTATTATCACTTTGAACAACAACTGAGTTAAAATACTCATCCCTTCCAAAATATTTATTTTCATTTTTAATTTTGTTTTCAAATAACACTGGTATTATTTTATTTATCAAGGTTTTTCTATAATTTGTTTTAATTCTTTCTGCAATAGATTGAAAATTAATTAAACGTTCTTTTGAAATTTTCTGATCAACTTTTTTAAGTCCAAATGCTGGTGTTCCTGGTCTTGCGCTAAATATAAATGAGTAAGAATGAATAAATTCGATGTTCTTCATTAATTTCACAGTTTGTTGATAATCTTCATCAGTTTCCCCAGGATAACCAATGATAAAATCACTTGAAAATTTTATATTAGGCTTAGCATTTTTTAATTTTTCTATTAATTCGAGATATTCATTTATTGTGTGTTTTCTATTCATTGCATCCAAAATTTTGTTTGAGCCACTTTGAACTGGTAAGTGAATTACAGGCATCAATTTTTTAAAATTTTTATGTGCTTCAATTAAATCTTCAGAAAAGTCTAACGGATGTGAGGTAGAATAACGTATCCTTTTCAAATTCTTAATTTTGGAAATTTCAAAAATTAAATCTGAAAGTCTTTTTTTTTTATTATTATAAGCATTAACATTTTGTCCAAGCAAAATTATTTCTTTTGCGCCGTTCTCTGCTAGTTGATTTGCTTCTTTTGTTAATTCTTTTATAGTCCGAGAAAATTCAGGGCCCCTAGTATAAGGGACAACACAAAATTTACAAAATTTATCACATCCTTCTTGAACAGTTAAAAAAGATGAAATATTTGAGTCAGAATTTTTTAACGAATTTAAGGTATCAAATTTTTCTATCACATCGAACTCTGTAAAATTTTCTGATTTTGATTTTTTTTCTAAATTTAAAATCATCTCATTAATCTTATGATACGATTGAGGGCCAATTACAGCGTCTATATATTTTTCTTTTTTAAGTAAAATCTCACCTTCGGCTTGAGCAACACAACCAGCTACTAAAATAATTGGTTTTATCTTATTTCTAAAATTTTTTTTAATTCTCCCTATGTCATGATAAACTTTATCTGTTGCTTTTTCTCTTATATGACAAGTATTTAAAATATAACAATTTGCTTCACTTAAATTTGTTGTAGGTACATAATTTATTTTTTTTGTTAAATCTAGAATACGCGTGCTATCATACTCATTCATTTGGCAACCTAGTGTTTTAATGAAGATTTTTTTTTGCAAATTATTTTTTTATTTTTGAACCGTATAGTTCTAATTTATGATCAACTAATTTGTAACCTAGTTTTTTTGCAACTTCTTTTTGAAGTTTTTCTATTTCATTATCAACAAATTCTATTATTTCCCCACTATTAATATCGATTAAGTGGTCGTGATGCTCTTCTAGAGACGGTTCGTATCTTGCTTTACCGCCCTTGAAATCATGTTTTTCTAAAATTCCTGACTCCTCAAACAGTTTTACAGTTCTATAAACTGTCGCAATACTAATTTTTTTATCTATTTGCAGTACTCTCTTATGAAGTTCATCTACATCTGGGTGATCTTTAGAACCATATACTTCTTTGGACTCTGATAGAACTTTAGCTATAGTCCTTCTCTGGTCAGTAAGTCTAACACCTTTGGCTTGGCATTTTTCCTCAATTGCATTCATATTGATTAATTTAACTTAAATATATTAGTTTAATCAAATTTTTTTGTAATAATTTTTTTTTAATCAAAAGCTCAATGTTAGCAAGGTTAAATTGCTCTAAATCAGAATTGGTGTAACCGTATAAGTTAATTTTATTGGATATTTTTATTCCCTTAGCCACAGCTAAAGAAGCTCTCAAAGAAGAGAAGCTGCCTGGACCACTATTAACTAATATAGAAAATTTTCTGTCAATATTTACTTTGTATTTTTTAACCATATTTAATACACTATGTACTAATTGATCGTTATCAGTTTTTTTGTCAAAATCATGAATATAAAAATTACCATTAATTCTCAAACCAATTTTATTTTCTTTACCTATGAAGTTTAAAATTAAGAAATCTTTGATCATTTTTTTATTTATATTTTCTATATCTTTTCAAAATAACTTATATCCAAATAATAAAAATAGTGAAATTGATGATTTTGGCATAATTTCACTAATGTATCATAGATTTGAAGAAAATAAATATCCATCTACTAATATAAAGATAAATGATTTTAAAAAACATTTAGAAATTATAGAGGAAAATAATATAGCATTTGTTAATCCAAAAAAATTTGAGGAAGAATTAAAAAAAAATAAAAAAAAAAGAAAAATTCTTTTAACTATTGATGATGGTTTTAGTTCATTTTATGAAAATGCTTGGCCAATACTTAAAGAAAAAAAAATTCCATTTATTTTATTTATAAGCACACGAGAGGTTGGTTTATTTAATTATATGACCTGGGATCAAATAAAAGAAATAAGCAAAGAAAACTATGTTGAAATAGGCAATCATAGCCACACTCATGAATACTTAGTTGATGAAGATAAAAAAACAATTAAAGAAGATATTGAAAAATCAATTTCGATTTTTAAAAATAAATTGGGAAAAAATTCTATTTTTTTTTCTTATCCCTTCGGTGAATATAGTTTAGAATTTAAACATTTAATTAAATCATTAGATTTTAAATATGCTTTCGGACAACATTCAGGTGTATTGGACGAAACGAAAGATTTTTATGAGTTACCGAGATACCCGATCAATGAAAAATACGGAGAAGTAAAAAGATTTAATTCATTAATTAAAACCTTACCATTTAAATACAAAAAAATTATCCCAGAAGAAAGATATCTTTTACAAAATAAAAATCCACCTAAAGTAAAAATAGAATTTTATGATAATATAAAAAATCTTAATCTCATAAACTGCTATTCTAATGAAGGTGATAAATGGAGGCAATCAGATATAAAATTTCAAAATTCCAATACACTTCTCATTAACATTAAAGAGAAATTTATTGGCGAAAGAGGAAGAATTAATTGTTCTTTAAGGGATCAAAGTGGTTTCTGGAGATGGCTAGGTGTTCAATTTGTAGTTAGTGATAAATAACTAAGAACTTAATTCAATTTTTTTAACTGAGTTCACTAATCTTACAGGTTCAAAATCTGTTAACCTATTTTGCCTAATTATTTGATTTAAAATTTTTGTATATTCAGAACCTGTTTGCGCATAATTATTTAAGGTTTCAGTTAATTCTAAACCAGTGATTTTCTTTTTCTTCTCTCTTAGACTTGATCTTTTAGCTCTAAATTTTGTGTAACTCTTATGAGTATTAAGATTATTTTGATAAGCTTTAACAGAAGCTCTTAAAATAGGAAATTTTAATATCTTATGATTTTTATTACTTTCGCGATCTAAAGGCGCTATACCTTGGCCACTCCACGTCCATTGACCGAAAATTGCATTTCCCTCCAAAGCAAATCTTGAAGTTCCCCAGCCACTTTCCTTCGCAGCTTGGGCTAAAGCAATTGAAGTAGGGATAATATCCATTCTCACAAACAATTCTTTCAAATTACCCTTTTTTACTTTGTACTCTAAAAGTTTTTGTCTTATCCACTGTTTTTCAAGATCAGTGGTAAATTTTTTATCGGCCAAGGAATTCAGTTTTGCACGATCAGCTAAAATTCTTTCATTTTCAGCTACGATAAGTGGCAATACTATTTTTATAAAAGTTTCTTTCTTTAATTTTGTACTTTGTAATTCATCAAGATCTCTTGGAAATTGAGTAAAATAAATAGGCTTTACTAATTTTTTAGATCTGACTTGACCTAAATCATATTCTACATCTCTAAAAAGGTTTAAAACTGTCTCGGTCTTTAAATTTAAATTTGGTAAAATTACTTCATCAACATTCTTTCTTTTTACCTCAAGTTTTTGTTTTTTTTCTTTTTTAGGTTCAGGTTTTTTTACCTCTTTTTTAGGCTGTGGTTTTTTTGTTTCCTGTTTAGGTTTTGGCTTTTTTACCTCTTGTTTAGGTTCTGTTTTTTTAATTTTTACAGTTTGCTCTAAACTATTATCTTTAACATAATTTATACCACCTATTGTTACTGTTGCTAAAACTATAACTCCAACTATTCCAACAATAACGTTTCTTGCCTTTTTTGGATCTATTTGTTGATTGTATATTCCGTGGAATAAATCTGTAAAAACATTTGCAAAAAATTCATACGTAGTTTTGCCCAATTTTGGAATAATATTTAGAAAATTTATTCCTGCTTTACCAAGATTATTCCATAAATCTTTTAATATATTATTAAATTTTCTTTTAGAGTCATGTTTAAAGTTTTCAGCTTTTCTTATAAATCTATTTTTTTCTTTAATCTTTTCTTCTCTGTACTCTTTTAAATTAGTTTTAATTTTCGAGATTGGTTTATAAATATTGTCTTTTAAAAAACTTGATTTATAATCTTTTGGAATAATTATTTTATTTTTTTTAAGAATAAGCTCAATTTGACCTGAAGTTAAATTTTTTCTACTTTTGATATATTCCTTAATTTCCTTAACATCATAAATATATGCTAGTTCAAGTAGTTTATCTCTGTAACTTAATTTTTTCTTCATTATATTGCCTCAACAGAATTTACTTCCTTCACATAGTGTTTTAAAAGATTTTGGACGCCTTGCTTTAAAGTCATCAAAGAACTAGGACACCCTGAACAACTACCTTGTAACTGCACTTTCACCACACCATCTTTAAAAGATTTAAATTTAATATCTCCGCCATCTCTTGCCACAGCTGGCCTAATTTTTGTATCTAAAACTTCAATAATTTTATTAACAGTTTCATCGTTTTTATTGATATTTTCGGCGGTTTTATTATTCGCTTTTAAAATTGGTTCATCATTTTTCTCAAAATAGTCATTAATATGGGAAATCACCATAGGTTTTAGCTCATTCCAAGAAACTTCTTTGGTTTTTTTTACTGAAAGAAATTTCTCTGATAATAAAATCAATTCCACACCTTTGAAGTTTAATAATTCTTTAACAAAAGGAATTTTTATTTCATTCTCTTTCTCCTTTTTAAATTCTTCTGTTCCAATTGCAGATAACGTCTTCTCAGACAAAAATTTTAGGGAGTCGGGATTAGGTGTTGTTTCTGTTTGTATCATTATGATTTTATATTATATCAAGCCCACTTTTTCACGTATATTCTTTAAGTTTTCCTCAGCAATTATGTTGGCTTTTTCAGTGCCTTTTTTTAGAATATTTTTTAAATATGGCTTGTCTTTTAATAATTTTTGAATTTCTTTACCAACTGGCGTTATTTCATTAATTAAAATTTCAGCTAATTTTGATTTTAAATGGGAATACTCTTTTCCTGCCATCTCAGAGATAGTTTTTTCTATACTACTTTTTGTTAATTCAGAATATATAGTTATAAGATTTAAAGCTTCTGGTTTGTTTTCAAGTGACTTTATTTCCCCTGGAATTGAATCAGAATCTGACTTTGCTTTTTTTATCTTTTTATTTATTTCATCAGCAGTATCTTTTAAGTTTATTCTTGAGTAATCAGACTCTTCAGATTTGCTCATTTTTTTTGTTCCGTCTCTCAAACTCATGACTCTAGATGTATTTTTAGGTATTAATGGTTCTGGTAAAGGAAAGAAATTTTTACAATTAAAATCCTTATTAAATTTATGAGCTATATCACGAGATAGTTCTAAGTGCTGTTTCTGATCTGCTCCAACCGGGACATGAGTAGCTTTGTAAAGTAGAATATCTGCAGCCATAAGGTTGGGATAAATATAGAGTCCTACGCTAGCCTTTTCTTTATCTGATCCGGCTTTATCTTTAAATTGTGTCATTCTATTTAACCAACCGATTCTTGAAACACAATTTAAAATCCAAGCAAGCTCGGCATGACCTGAAACTGAAGACTGATTAAAAATTATACTTTTATTAGGATCTAAACCAGTTGCTAAAAAGCTCGCCGTTGTCTCTAACACGTTATTATTTAAGAGTTTGGGATCTTGAAAGACAGTAATAGCATGTAAGTCAACAACACAATAAATACATTCCATTTCTTTCTGAAGTGATACAAAGTTTTTAAGCGCTCCTAAATAATTTCCTAAATGAAGATTTCCTGTAGGCTGAACTCCTGAAAAAACTAATTTTTTAATACTCATCTAATTTGTTTTATAATTTTTAAGTTTCAATATCCCCAATAAATAACATGATAATAAATAAAAAATACCCACAAAACTGATAATTGATATTAAAAAAACAGCTTTGTAATTATAGCTATAATCTAAATAATTTGCGAACGTATCTAAAGAAATTAACAATATGGACGACATTACTATTACAGAGATCAATATTTTGATAAAATTTATCATTAATTGATATCTTAATAATAAAATCTTTTTACTATTTAATAAATAAATATAAATAAATATTCCAACCCAAGTTGAAATTGATGTTGCGATTGGAATAATTACAAATCCTATTTTATTAAAAAAAATAACACTAATTAAAATATTAAGAAGAACAATAAATATAGAAATATAAAAAGGTGTTTTGGTATTATCTCTTGCAAAAAAAAAGTTAGATAAAACTTTTATTAATGCAAATGCTGGTACCCCGTATCCAAAAAACTTTAAAGCATCAGCTGTCATTTCAACATCATTTAGAGAAAAAGATCCATATCCAAATAATGCATTTACTATTTCATTCGATGCTAAAATTAATCCAAAGCTTGCAGGAATTGAAAATAGGAGTGAAAGCTCAAAAGATTTATTTTGTATATCAGAAATCTTTTTAATATTTTTCATTTTAAAAGCTTTGGAAAGAACAGGCAAAGAAACAGTCCCGACAGCTATTCCTGCTATTGCAAGATTAATTTGATAAACTCTATCGGCATAATACAAATAAGATACTGCACCTGATTGAAAAGATGCGATAATTGTCCCAACTAAAATATTTATTTGTGTTACTCCCGATGATAAAATACTTGGTATTAATTTCTTGAAAAAAAATTTTACTTTATTGCTAAACTTTAAAATAAAATTTAGAGTTGGTTTATAAAATTTTTTTGTTACATAAATCAAAAAAAACAACTGGATTATGCCTGCTATAGTAACACCGTATGAAAGTTGTTTTGCGTAATCTAACTCCAGTATAAAAGAAAAAACTAAACTTAAAATTAAAATTACATTTAAAATGATGGGTGCAGCAGCAGCGGCGGCAAATTTATTATTGGAGTTAAGTATTCCAGCAAAAAATGATGATAAACTTACAAATAATAAAAATGGAAATGTAATTCTTGTAAGTTCAACAGCTAGATTAAATTTGATTTGATCTTCTAAGAAACCCGGTGCAATGATGAAAATTAAGTATGGAGTAAAAATCTCGACTATAGTTACTATAAAAAGTAAAATTAACAACAGAGAACTTAAAACATCGTCAGCAAACCTTTTTCCTTTTTTTTTATCTTCGATTTTGGCTGAAGTATAACTAGGAATAAACGCAGCATTAAATGTTCCCTCTGCGAATAATCTTCTAAAAGTATTTGGTAATCTAAATGCCACAAAAAAAGCATCAGCGTAAATTGACGCTCCAAGAAAAATTGCTATTAAAATATCTCTTACATAACCTAAAATTCTACTGATTAAGGTAAAAAAACTAAATACAGATGCTGAAGATAAGAGGTTCATAAATATTCTTAATTAGGCCATAAATTTTTAGTGAATTATCATTTTTTATATTACATACTCATAATGTTAAATGCCAAAAAAAACAGAAATTGATCATTATTCAGATAAAGAAGCTCTTGATTTCCATATAAAGGGAAAGTCAGGCAAAATTGAGATAGGTTCATCCAAACCTCTTACTACAAAAAGAGATTTATCCCTTGCCTATTCTCCTGGTGTTGCGGCACCTGTAAAAGAAATTTCTAAAAATCCTGAACTTGCGTATGATTACACGAGTAAAGGAAACTTAGTTGCAGTTATAAGTAATGGCTCTGCAATTTTAGGACTGGGAAACCTTGGTTCACTTGCGTCAAAACCTGTGATGGAAGGCAAATCAGTTTTATTTAAAAGATTTGCTGATATTGATTCAATTGATATTGAAATTGATAATAAAGATCCAAATTCAATTATTGAAACAATAAAAAATATAAGTGGCACATTTGGTGGAATTAATCTTGAAGATATTGCTGCACCAGACTGTTTTATCATTGAACAAAAATTAAGAGAAACTTTAGACATCCCTGTTTTTCATGATGATCAACATGGAACGGCTATCATCACTACTGCGGCGCTTATTAATGCTTTGGATATTTCAAAGAAAAAAATTACAGATGTAAAGGTAGTTATTAACGGTGCAGGTGCTTCTGCTCAAGCTTGTGCAAATCTATTTAAAAGTTCAGGCATTAAAAATGATAATTTAATAATGTGTGATAGCAAAGGAGTAATTTATAAAGGGAGGAAAAATATAGATCAATTTAAGTCAGCCTTTGCAAAAGATACCAAATTAAGAACTCTTGAAGAAGCAATGAAAAATGCAGATGTTTTTCTAGGTTTATCTGCTAAAGATGTGGTTACCAAAGACATGGTTAAATCTATGGCTAAAAATCCAATTATTTTTGCTTGCGCCAATCCTGATCCAGAAATTAAACCTGAATTAATTGAAGAAGTTAGAGACGATGCAATAATTGCAACAGGTCGGTCAGACTATCCTAATCAAGTGAATAATTTGATTGGCTTTCCATATATTTTTAGAGGAGCTCTTGACGTTAGAGCTAAAGCAATTAATGAAGAAATGAAAGTTGCTGCTGCTAATGCGATTGCACTTTTAGCTAGGGAGAACGTTCCAGATGAGGTTGTTGCAGCTTATGGTGGTGACAGACCAAGATATGGCAAAAATTATATAATCCCCTCAACTTTTGATCCAAGATTAATAAGTGTAATTCCTTCAGCCGTAGCTGATGCTGCAATGAAAAGTGGAGCAGCGAGAAAAAAAATTGAAGACTTAGAACTTTATAAAGATCAGCTATCAAATCGTTTAGATCCATCAATGTCAATAATGCAAGGAATTAACGCAAAAGTGAGAAAAAATCCAAAAAGAGTTATATTTGCCGAAGGTGAAGATGAAAACATGCTAAAAGCAGCAATCGAATTTGGAAGAAACAAATTAGGTATTCCAATATTAATAGGTGCAGAAAAAAGAGTTAAAGATCAATTAAAAAAAATAGGGTTGGACGAAAATTACAAAATTGAAATAGTTAACTCCACTCATAAAGAAAAAAGAGAAAGATACGTAAAACACCTATATAAAAAACTACAAAGAGAAGGCCAACTAGAAAGAGATGTGGACCGGCTTGTAAGAAACGATAGAATTGCTTGGGGATCATCTATGATTGCATGTAATGATGCTGATGCAATGGTAACTGGGAATATAAGGCACTACGCTGCGTCAATCGAAAAATTAAAAAAGGTTGTTGATGCAAGACCAGGCGAGGAAATTTTTGGTATGACAATGATTGTTTCAAAGGGTAAAACAATTCTTGTTGCTGATACAAATGTAACAGAATTACCTTCTGCTGAAAGGTTAATTAATATTTCTAAATCATGTGTGCGTATAGCAAGATTATTTGGCTTTGAACCAAAAGTAGCTTTTTTATCACACTCGACTTTCGGAAAACCCTTATCTAGAAATACAAGACATGTGAGAGATGCAATTGAAAAACTCAAAAAGGAAAAAGTTGATTTCGATTTTGATGGTGAAATGCAACCAGATGTAGCTTTGAATCCAATTTATAAAGAAATTTATCCATTTTCAAAAATAGTTGGTAACGCAAATGTTTTAATTATGCCTGCCTTACATAGTGCAGCTATTTCAACTAAGCTTATGAAAGTTTTTGGTGGAGGAAAAAACATCGGTCCTTTGTTAATTGGGTTAGGTCAACCTATTGAGGTTGCGCCTTTACGTGCTAGTACATCAGAAATTTTAAATTTAGCTTCTATAGCCGCATACTCCTCTGATGTAATTGATTATTCTAGTTAACTTTAGTTCTACTTAATTCGCTGGCTAGATAAATTGAGGGGATTACTTCCTTAACGTCATAAATTTTATTAGCTTCATTGATAACTTCTTTTTTTTCTTCTTTATCCATTGCAATTCCAAAAATATAAATATTCTTATTAACTGTTTCTAAGGTATAATTTCTTGCTTTTGTTTTTTTATTAAAAATCAATGCAGTTCTTAATTGACTGGTAATTAATATATCTTTTGCAGTGCTTTTAAAATTACTTTGACCCTTGATTGTAATCGCATTCTTAACTGACCTTACTCCTTTAGTTTCCCATGCCATTTTAGTAATTTTTATTTTCTCCTCTGGCTCATCAACTTTTCCTGATAAAAATATTCTTCCATCTAAAACTTCTGATTGTATTGATAAAAAATATTTTTTGTCTCTAAGCGCTAATCTGGCAGAAAGGTTTTTTTGCATAATTGTATCATCAATCTGCATTCCTATTGTTCTTGGATCGAAAGTAACATTTACTCCTGCTCCAAATTGAGAAGCTGAAGAACAAGATGCTAAAAATAAGAAAAGTACAAAACTAATAATTTTTTTCATTTTTAATCTTTAAGCACAAATTGTAGACAGTTTTTCTATTAATTTTTTCAGTTGCTAATATTAAATCAACTGTATCTTTCAAGGTATATTTTTTTAAATATTTTTTTGCTTTATTAACAATTTTAAGTTCGTCTAACCTTGGAGTTTTAGCATTATTTTCAGAGATAACGATTGTTAATTCCCCTTTAAAAGGTGTTTTAAACTGCTGCAAATTATCTATCTCTTCTCTAATAAATGCCTCGTGAATTTTAGTTATCTCTTTTGCTATCAAAATTTTTCTACCACTATAAAATTCTTTAATGAAGTTTATATAAAAATTTATTTTTTTTGATGGTATAAAAAAGACTTGCGTAAATTCACTTTCTGATAACAAAGTTAAAACTTTTTTCAACTCATTTTCAGTTTTAGGTAAAAAACCGTAAAATAAAAATTGATCTTTAAAACCTGAAACACTGAGAGCAGATGTAATTGATGAAACGCCTGGTATAGGAATAGTTTGGATTCCGTTAATGATACATTTATTTATTAACAATCTTCCTGGATCTGATAACAATGGGGTGCCTGCATCCGAGATCAAAGACAAAATTTTGCCCTCATTAAAATATTTAATGATATTTGCAAGTTGGTTTTTTTCGTTAAACTTATGATATGAAACTAATTTTTTTTTAATTTTATAGTGATTTAGTAATTTTATTGAGTGTCTCGTGTCTTCACAAAGAATTATGTCTGATTTTTTTAAAACTTCTAAAGCTCTTATGGTAATATCTTCGAGATTTCCAATAGGTGTGGAAACAATGTATAAGTGGTTTAATTGTAATTTCATTATGAAAAGTAAATTTTTTTTATTAATATTTTATATACTATTTTTATTTAATTCTAATCTATTTAGTAATGAAAATGATAGAACTTTAAAGGTTGGGTTGCTCGTGCCTCTTTCTGGTCCATATAGTGAAATTGGCAATTCACTTTTATACTCTTTACAATTAGCTCTTGAAGAAATTGATGATAAGAATGTTGTTGTTGTCCCAAGAGACTCGGGTTTCAATGATGAAAAAAAACTCATAACATCAATTGAAGATATGCGCTCTGAAGGGGTAAAGGTAGTAATTGGTCCCGCAACTTTTGAAGAGTTTGATAAAGTAAAAAAATATAATGATTTAATATTTATTTCACCTTCAAATATAAAATCTGATTTTTCTAACAATATAATTAGTATTGGAGTAAGTTTAGAGTCTCAATTAATTGCATTAACTAATTTTATCAAAAAACAAAAAAAAACAAAAACAGTTATAATGTACCCAAAAAATGAATATTTAGAATTGATTGAGAGTAAACTCGATGCTTTAGATCTTAAAAATATTAAAAAATTCACTTACAGCCCGAATCCAGAAATACTTACAGGAGAAATAGAAGTATTAACTAATTATAGTCAAAGAAAAAGAAATTTAGAGTTAAGAAAAAAAATGTTTGAAGACAAAGAGGACGAGCAATCAATTAGGGAATTAGAACGTCTAGAGCAATTATATACTTTAGGAAAAGTGAATTTTGACTCTGTTATAATTATTGATTTTGGTAATAACCTAAAAAGTGTTTTGACTTCACTTGTTTATACAGATGTGAAACAAGACGATGTATTATTTACAACTATAAATCAATGGTTTGATGAAAGCATATTTTATGAAAACACTATTAAAACATTATATTATCCATCAGTAAATTATAAAGAGTTTAAAAAATACAATAATAAATATTTTAAAAGATTTAAAATATATCCAAATGAAATCACTATTTTAGCTTACGATGCACTTGGATTAATATATTATGCATGGAAAAAAAATGGCACAATAAGTTCAGTTAGTGACTTTTCATTTAAAAATAAGATCAAGGGTAAGATTGGAACCTTTAGTTTTAAAAGTGGAAAAGTAACTCAAGATTTAGATATATATAAAACAAGTAATAAAAAGTTTGTTAAATTTTAATTTTTTTCTTTAACTTTTTAAAAGCTAGATATCTGTGGTCCATTTTTATTTTTTTTGACTTGAGCATTTGACCAAATGTTATTTCTTTTTTGAGTGGTATAAAAATTGGATCATATCCAAATCCATTTGTTCCTCTCATTTGCATTGAAATATTTCCCCTTAATTTTCCTTCTACAGAAGTAATTTTTCCATTTTTATCTAAATAAGAAAGACTACATACGAAAAAAGCAGATCTATTTTTTTTTGTTTTCATTTTTTTTAAAATAAATTTCATTGCTTTTGAAAAACTTCCGAATTTTTTAGCCAGTCTTGCAGAATAAATTCCTGGATTATTATTTAAAGCTTTAATACATAATCCTGAGTCATCAGATATTACCGGGTAGTTCACGTACTTAGAAAAAAATTTTACTTTGAGCCTAGAATTAGCAATGAAAGTTTTTCCTGTTTCTTTTGGGCTTTTAATTTTAAGTGATATTGGTGATATTTTTTTGTATTTTTTAGATATTAAATAGCTAATTTCTCTAAATTTCCCCCTATTATGAGTGCCAATCAAAATTTTTTTCATTTAAAGCCTAGTAATTTATTAAGTACTTACTATATAGCAAATTAAATGAGTGCAAATAATAATAAAGAAGAAAATATTAAAAATAATCAAAAATCTGAAGAAGATAGCAATTTAGAAGAAGCTAAATCACCAGATAAGAATAAGGAAGACATAAAAGAAAAAACTGTCGAAGAAAAACTTAAAGATACTGAAGAAAAACTACTTCGTTCTTTAGCTGAGATTGAAAACCAAAGAAGAAGGTTTGAAAAAGAAATTAAGGACGCTTTTGAATTTGGGTCATATAATTTTGCAAAAGAGAGTTTAGCTATCTTAGACAATCTTCAGAGAGCTAAAGAAGCTATTAAAAATGATGAGAGTCTTAAAATCAATAAAGACTTAGACAAATTTTTAGAGAATATTACAATTATTGAAAAAGATTTGATTTCTATATTCGAAAAAAATAATATAAAAAAAATAGATTCTCAAAATAAGAAATTTGATCCTAATTTTCATCAAGCTATGTCTGAAATAGAAGATGATAAAGCGGATCCTGGTACCATCCTTCACGAAATACAAGCTGGTTATTTGCTTGGAGAAAGACTTTTAAGACCAGCATTGGTAAGTGTCTCAAAGAAAAAAAGCTCTAAAGACTTAGAAAATAAAGATAAAAAAGAGGAAAAATAGCCTTGTAGATGAAGAAATAACACCCATATCTAATAACGAACAGGAATTTAATTATGAGTAAAGTAATAGGTATAGATTTAGGAACAACTAATTCATGTGTTGC
>MDSW01164850.1_pt1 | contig 22706 bp, 13 predicted proteins | sample 811171 | NCBI WGS metagenome assembly MDSW01 (sample SAMN05326641, study PRJNA326480) | marine metagenome | isolation source: seawater | place: Atlantic Ocean: North West | collected 2012 | reverse complement strand
TGGAGGTCGCGAAGGACGCCTGGCAACAAATCCAATTGCCTATGGTGCTCCTACCGATGGCGATCCAATTGTAGCTGACTTTTCAACTTCAGTGGCGCCCGAAGGAAAAATTCGTTTCTACAAGAATGAGGAAATGATGGTTCCAGAAGGTTGGATCCTTGATGGCGAGGGAAAACCCACCAACGATCCCAACGAATTCTACGGCCCTCCCAAGGGTGGTATCCTCCCATTCGGTGGCAAGGTAGGACATAAGGGATATGCGCTTGGCCTGCTGGTGGAAATCATGGGCGCTGTTTTTACGGGTGTCAGTACAACTTCCACTGAAACTTTTGGCAATGGCGTCTGTTTCCTGGTAATCAACACGAATTCGTTTACCCAGGCCGGCACGTTTAAGAGCCTGCTGACGGAATCAGCTAATTACATGAAATCATCCCCGCCAGCTGAAGGATTTGATGAGGTTTTGGTTCCAGGTGAACTGGAATTCCGACGGGAAAAAGAACGCTTAAAGCAAGGGATTCCTGTCGACGACACTACCTGGAACGCCATGCTGGATTACGCCGCAAAACTCGACATTTCACCGGAAGGTTAACCAACAATGGCCACCCAACTAAAATCCGGCATGTTTGTTATGCCAATTCACAACCCCGAAAAACCATACGTCCAAATGATCGACGAAGACATCGAACTCGCGATTAAATGTGATGAACTTGGGTTTGATGATTTTTGGGTTGGAGAACACCATTCCTCAACGTACGAAAACATCGTGTCTCCGGAAATTTTTCTGGGTAAAGTCCTGGGGTTAACCAGTAACATCAGGATCGGTCCGGCACCAGTATGTCTGGCGTACCATAATCCAGTGCACGTGGCCAATCGCCTTGCGTTCATGGACCATCTTTCGCACGGCCGCCTCAACGTATGCTTTGGTCCGGGGGCCGTACCAACCGATCTGGAAGCCTTTAATGTCGCTCCACCGGAAATCGGTAGGCGGGTTGCAGAAGCCATCGACGTTATCATGAATATCTGGACGTCTGACCCACCTTATGAATTCAAGGGCGAATTTACAGATTTCAGTATCAACGCACACATTGATAAGGAAATGGGTATCGGAGCTTTACATAAACCGCTTCAGCAACCTTTACCTCCTATTTTCGTCCCATCTATTAGCCGTGCGTCTAAAGGTTTGGAAAATGCGGCTGCCAAAGGTTTCAATTTCATTTCACACCACATGATTCATGCTGATGTTCTTAAAGATCAGTGGGAAACGTACCAGCGCGGAGCGGCCAGCGCAGGCCTTACACCGACCTCTCAAAACTGGACGGTCACCAGGAATATTGTTGTTGCCAAGAGCGATGAAGAGGCCCGACAGTTTGCACGCGAAGGTTCGCTCGGTCAATGCCTAGAGTACATTCTTGAACTGACGCGCCGTACAGCGCCCAATGGCGTGGACTTATGGAAGCCTTCGCCAGACATGAGCGACGAAGACCTGAATATGGACTACTTCATGGATGAAATAGTCATTGCCGGTACACCGGAAACCGTCACCAAACAATTGCTGAGGTTACGCGAAGCCGTCGGCGAATTTGGGAATATCACCTTGGTTGCCCATTGTTGGGATGACAAAGAAAAATGGATGACCACCTACGAACTGTTCGCTAACGAAGTATTACCTGCCGTGAATTCAGCACTCTAATAACGCCTAAGGAAATTGCCCTACCTATGTATCTAAACATCAAAAAATTCACTGACAAAATGGACGCCGGACAACCCTGTCTTGGAGTGGCTGTAACCTACAGCGACTTATCGATTACCGAGGCTGTTGCGAGTGAGTGTGATTTTGTCTGGCTCGATCTAGAGCACAGCCCGACGACTATAGAATCTCTGGTAGGGCACATGGTTGCCTGCCGTGCAACCGGTGTTCCTTCTTTAGTAAGAGTACCGTCTGGAGAAATCGGTTGGATTAAGAGGGTACTGGACAGCGGCGCTGAGGGAATCATCCTGCCCCAGGCCAAGTCCTACGAAGAAATCAAACAATTTGTCGATGCTTGTTACTACCCTCCTCAAGGAACTCGTGGCTTCGGGCCTCGACGTCCAACCGACTACGGTCGATTCGGCGGCGATGCCTATCTTGAAAAAGCCAATGCCGAAATTTTTGTTTGTGCACAGGTTGAATGTAAAGCCGTCGTTGAAGATCTGGACCGCATTGTTCAGATTGAAGGCCTGGACAGTCTTTGCCTGGGGCCAATGGATCTCTCCGGATCAGTCAACAAGCTAGCACAAACTTCAGATCCCGAAGTTGTCGAATTAATCGAGACGACGATTAAAAAGGGGCGTGATGCCGGCCTCTATATTGGTATGGGCATGGGTGCTTCCGTTGAATTCGCACTCAAATCGTTCGGGCAAGGTGTGCAGTGGGCTCAATGTGGCACGGACATGGAAATGATCGTCAATGGTGCCCGCAAGCTGTTTAGCGATATTAAAGCACAGGCCTAGAAACACGTGCTTCCCTGCTTTATGGCTTTATGGATTCGAAACAAATTCGGTACCCTGACAATCAGGACTGCTTAGATTCGACCCAGGCACGGAATTTATTCGCCAATAGTATGCTACATGCCACGACAGCAATTAGGCCGCCAATTGAGAACCAGCGAGTCACAAGAAATCCTTCGCCAACGCGGTGGTTCATCCACGCTCCCATTGCTCCGAGAACGGCAAACACAATTCCCGCAAACAAGTATGCCAGACGAATAATGCCTTTGGAGCGTAGTTTGTGATGCACGTATTTTTCTTCAATCCAAGCATTCACAAAGCAAAAAACACTGCAGGAAATAACACCGGTGAACAAATTGACCGGACGTAATACTTTGAGAATGATGCTTTTTGCGTTATCACCTTCCGCAACTCCCGCACTATAGACTACCTGGAACATCATTAGCACAACGACCAACGCTAGACATGTCTGCCAAAACAACACATTCCGTTCGATTTTTGGCCGGTTTGAATTGGCCCAGGCTGGATTGAATGATCGCATTATTTCCATCACGATCGCCACGCCAATTTCAAAGGTACCGTAGAGTGTCCCAAACATCGTCAAGACGGCACCGGCGACATATAGCGGGTACAACCACGGATGTACGTTGGTAAGAATCCCAGCCTGTTGCCCAAGCATATCACCGCTATCTGGAATTGCCTCTTCCGGCGCCAGCATTTCAACACCTGAAGTTACAAATACGGCGCTAAAGATAATGATCAAAGCAAAGCTAATCGCACAGTCAACCACCGGGGCCTTGAGCCATTTACGAGCATTGTGATTTGGATCGTTCGCAATTTCCTCTAACAATTCAAGGGATGGTGCGTTGCTCCCTGCATACCCCCAGCGTTTGTCACGAAGCCAGGTCGTATAGGCCATATAATCAAAACCCGCGCCACCAATAACTCCCACATACGTGGTCAATTCCACCCACTTATTCGTAGCCGCAATTTCTTTGAATTCCGGCTTTGTACTAATCCAGTCCGGATATTCACCAAAAATCGGGGTCACAAATCCTTTCAGGATTTCAAAATAATTGGGATTGTACATGACCATCGAGGTAACCGCGGCGACCATCAACCCGGCAACCACTCCTATTTGCACTTTTTCCATGACATTGTAGCCGCCAAAAAGCGACAGAGAGAGGACACCACCGATCATCACAATTGCCCACAGGAATTGCGCAGCACCATTCAGAGACTCCGTCGTTCCTGTCAGTAACGCCAAATAATTACCTAGCACGCTACTATGAAAGCTGATCCAGACAGGCTGAGCTACCAAAATGATCATCAAAAACATCAGCGCCATCCAGCCTCGCGGGCCCGGAAGATCGAGCATACGTCGAAATGGGTGCACACCGGTCAGCAGCAAGTGTTTAGAAGTCCCAAATACAAGGACCCACTTCAGCAATGAAATAAAAATGAAAAGGAAGAGAATGTTGTAGCCAAATAAGACTCCACCGCGAGTGGAAAAAATCAACTCACCCGTTCCTATTGTTACACTGGCGACCACAGCCCCCGGTCCAAAAAGAGAAAGCCAACCAACGAAACTTCGTTGAGTCAAAGCTTTTGGAAGGGAAGGCAGTTCAGCGGTGCTATTGAATTCCGGAGAGGACATCATAGATTTCTCGGTGGTTCGCCGCGATTATTTAGAGCAGGCCTTCGATTGGCGATGCATGGTAGATGTGGTGTGGACGTTCTTCCTCGTCGTGCCAGGCAGTCGTGTGAGGAATTCCCAAACAATGATACATCGTCGCTGCCATATTCTCAGGCGTTTGCGGATCTGCAGCCGGATAGGCAGCAATTTTATCTGAAGCCCCGATCACGCGGCCACCTTGAACTCCACCACCAGCAAAGAAGACCGTCTGCACAGCCCCCCAATGGTCTCGTCCCGGTTCATTAAAGGAATCGCTAAGCAGGGAGATCTTTGGGGTGCGCCCAAACTCACCAGCCATCACGATAAGTGTTTCATCCAGCAGTCCTTCCGCTTCCAGGTCGCTAAGTAATGCACAAAGAGCCCGGTCCGTCGGTGGAAACAACTTTTCTTTCAGGCGATAGAAAGCATCACCGTGAGTATCCCAAGTTTCATTATTCCCAAGGTTTACCTGTACCATATTCACGCCCGCTTTCACCAAACGTTTAGCCATAAGCAGCGACCAACCGAAGCTATTGGCTCCGTATCGTTCCTGCATCGCAGCATCTGCGTTGGTGACATCTAAAGCGTGCCGAATTTTTTGATCGGTTAGTAACGAGATTGCTTGCTGACGATTACTGTCATATCCAGCTACATTAGCGGACGATTCCAATTTCGCTCGTTGTCCATCGAGTGTATTAAGTAATCCAAGTCGTCCGCCCAGACGTCTACTATTCATTCCGTGCGGCAGAGTCAGGTTAGGGGCCTGATAAACTCGACCGTCCTCCTTCGCTGGTGGCTTCTTACTTTGATTTGGATAGGTATATTCCGGGTAAGCCCCCCGCCACATGGGGTCTCCATAGGGCGACGCTTCAATGAAGAATGGGTCACGGTGGGATCCCATCAATCCACCATAAGCACCGGGAATCACACCACCGGACCAGTGTACAAGTCGTTCCGGCAATACTACCGACGGGGGGAGATTGTGATAACGAGGTGGCAAGGCATCACCTACGATTGACGAGATGGAAGGCCAATCCGTTGGACGGGGCTTCCGATCCCCCTGGAACCCAGCAGGGGGTTCGCTACGCCCGGTAAGCATAAAGAAATGACCAAGGGTATGGCCATTCGTGGGGTGCGTTAGTGATCTACAAATTGACCATTTATCACTCATCGATGCTAAACCCGGCAGATGTTCGCAGATCTGTGTCCCAGGTGTTTTGGTTGAGGCTGGATTGAATTCACCTCGCACGTCGTCCGGAGCATCCGGCTTAAGGTCAAAACTGTCCTGTTGCGCCAAACCACCCGACAGGAAAATGTATATCAGAGACTTTGCCTTACCGTAGCCGGGCATCGAGTTGAATTCTTTGATGTCCGCAGCCTGCAGGCTCTTGCGATGATTCATCCCCAAGCCAAGTAGTCCTACAGCACCAGCCTGAACTGCTACACGACGACTAAACTGGGGGTGGATAAAGTGATTCATATCAACAACGAAGCTAAACCTGAATAAATAGTTACTACGCTTTTATTATCGGAAGAATTCAAAATCAGGTCAATTTATATTGCTGCTGTTACCCTCACTAATGGTCCAAGCGAGGGGGTTTTCTGTAAAAAACAGTCGATTCTTCACTATACTGAACGGAGTCAAGAGAATTGAGAGGCGACCATGCTTCAAGTACTGGGAAATAAAAGTGGAGTATCGCGGCGGCAATTATTGCAAGTCGGCGGGGCCGGCATGCTTGGTATGCACTTTGACCACGTACTCAATGCCGAAGAGCAAACTCAAAAAAAGGGTTCTCACAGGGGAAGGGCAAAGGCCGTTATTTTTGTTTTCCTATTTGGAGGGCCCAGTCAACTTGAAACGTTCGACGTACGTCCCGATGCGCCGGATACGATAAGAGGTCCTTTCCAAACGATTCCTACGAAGACGCCCGGACTGCGTTTCTGTGAACACTTACCTAATCTAGCTCAGATCACTGACAGGTTCGCACTAATACGTACTCTTAATCACAGTGAAAACAATCACAACGGCTGCCACTTTATTCAAACCGGACAGCCACTTCCCCCGGCCGAACGAGGTTCGGCTAATGTCAGTGCTACAGACAAAGACTGGCCTGCATTTGGGAGCGTCGTCTCCTATGTCGACCGCAATCTCCACAAACGACCTCCAGCGGAAATCCCACCCTACTTTATGATTCCCAACACGATTGGACGATTCGCGGGTTACGACTACAGTGGGCAATATGCCGGGTGGCTCGGCAAAGATTACAACCCGATGGCAACTCGGATCAACAAGTCGCACACCAGAGACAATCCATTCTTCCGTGATTGTGAAGATTCTGAACTGAACTTCCAACCGCCCGGGCTAACCCGGGCGCCGGATATCACAATCGACAGGCTTAACCGCCGACTTGATCTCCGATCCCAGTTCGACAAAGAGCGTCATCTATTAGACCAAGCTCAGGCAGCACAATCTTTTGGTGCTTTGCGAAACAAAGCTCTCCATATGATTAACTCCCCCAATGTCGCGCAGGCTTTTGATCTTCGAAAGGAATCAGACGAAATGCGAGACCGCTACGGGCGGAGCCTTTTTGGTCAGTCACTATTAATGAGTCGGCGGCTCGTGGAAGCCGGCGCAAGGTACGTCACCGTGGGATGGGACATGGCTGTTCGGGGGGATGATACTACGAGTTGGGATAGCCATCGCGACCTCACCAAAATCAACCGGGACCATCTATTACCGGGACTCGACCGCAGTTTACCTCCATTCCTGCTTGATTTGGAAGAACGTGGTATGCTCGACGACACGCTCGTGCTGGTCTGTGGTGAAATTGGCCGCACTCCCAAATTTCTAAACCGGGGAAATGCCGATGGCCGAGACCATTGGTCCTACTGTTTCCCAGCCCTAATGACCGGTGCCGGCATACAGCAAGGCGCAATCTATGGAGAGTCCGACGAGCATGCCGCTTATCCGCTATCAGATGCCGTTGCCCCTGCGGATATTGCAGCAACAATCTATGATCGACTCGGGATTGATCCTGAAACCAGAGTTCCTGGACCGCAGGGACGTCCCGTCCCAATCGCTGAGGGCGGTAAAGTTCTGGAGCGATTAATTTAACGCCCTATTCGTTTTGCCAGCGCAGCAAACATTGCCTTCATACCACCTTCCACCTGAACTGCATCCAACTGTTGCTTATCTTCGAGCAGTTTATCCAATTCACGCTTGTCAAGCCACATACCAAAACAGACCGCACAGTGATCCATTTTCACCGGCTGCATGTACGACACATAATTAGTGCGTAATCCCTCATCCGCGCAATACGGACACCGGAGATAGCCATCCAGTGAGGACATGGGAGCCGGTGGATTACCATATTGCTCCTCAAGTGTCTTCTCAATATCCCGAAGCCCGGTCTTACGAAGTTTTTCTAATTCGCCATGGTCTAACCAAATCCCATCACAACTCTGGCACTTATCCACCGTAATATCGCCCACCGGCAACGGGGTCAGCATCGCTCCGCATTTTGGACATTTCATATCGAGATCCTTTAACCACTGAGGAACAGCCGGGTTAACGTTTACGGTATTTGTAAACGGCAACTGATCGGGGAGTTGGCAGTGAGACCATCAAACCTTCTCCTGCCAACTTCGCACCCGACGCTCTGCTAACAACATCTCCATTGAGATCTGTAATGACATAAGTCGCTGAAAGATCTAAACCACGCAATTTGTACTGCATTTGTGAGGCCGGACTGTCAGGTCTCCTGAATGACATAACGATACCCGACTCATCTGAAGGCCTATTAAATTGCCAGGCCATCCAGACATCATTATCCGTCCTGTATTTAGTGAGTGGATAGTAGTCGTCGTAATAATACGGAATCACTTCCCGTCGTTTCTTTAACAACGTCTTCGCCGCCTCAAAGTCAAAGTCTTCACGTCGGACGTCCCAAGTGGTTGTATTGGAGGGGGCCAACTGACTCCAAAAAGTGTAGGAGTCGGTCGTATTAATTCCCGTACCAAAAAATGGAATCCACATCGCCATACCGTAACTCAATGTTTGCATACCTGTCGTCTCGTAGGCATAATCGCTACGCCATAGTGGAACGGCCCGACGAAGTGTTTCGAGTTCATTACGGCTTCCACCACCAGAACAAATGTCGATTCGCAACATCGGATGACGTTCTTTCAATGCATCCCAATATCCCAACAGTCCTTCCACGTGCTTCATTTCAGAAATCCCGCGACGACCGGCCTCATCATTAGAATTCCAATAGGAAAGAGGCGGTATTCCATCGTGACGATACAAGTCCACACCCTGACTTTGGATCCGAGAATCCACATAGTCTGTCATCCATGCTGCAGCATTCGCGTTACCAAAATCGAACAATCTCATATCACCTCGTCCCCATGGAGGGGCCTGAGGTGCATCCATTCGCACCCAGCACGAAAGCGTGTAGTTATCATGTGCCGAGTTAGGAATTTCCACTCCGTAGTCATTATTAAAGGCCAATGCCAGATCATCACCGCCTCGGACCCCGGCGACGTACCGGAATTCACCGCTACCGATTTTAGCGCCATGGGCGTTACCGGCACCATCTCTAACATCACCGTCAAACGAATAATGATGTAACGGGGGCAATGCAAGTTTATGTAAAAACAACTGGCTGACCTGTTCCGTGGTCAATGCCGAGTCATAGACTCGAACATCGTCCATTTCGCCGACAATACCTCTCGTTTGATATTGCCGCCCGACGCCAAACGTCTTATTTTTGTCCATCCGTCCAATATTGTCCGACTCAGCCGCAGCACTTAGTTCGCCGTCAACATACAGCTTAAGCTCACTACGTTGTGACTTTTCGTTAACATGCCGGGTTGCTGTTACAAGATGCCAATTCCCATCTACCAGTGACTTCTTACTCGTTGCTGTTGCATCAGGGTTCCCGGTTCCAAAGGCTGCGACATCTTCCATCAACGTCATTCCTGAATCATTGACATGGGCCGGAAACTCTCCCTGAATAAGCGCATGTCCCATCCACCACTCCGCACCACCTTTGAGCAGCCATTGCGACTGGTTCTGATCAATTCGGGAACCCCGCGTGACCAATTCCGGTGTGAACCAAAGAATGAACTTCATATCTCTCGCATGCAAATGATCGGAAATCGGTTTTAGTCCATTTGGAAAACGTTGGAAATTAGGATCCCAACTGCCTACATTAAGCCAGTATTCCTTGTAGTCATACCAACCCGCATCGATCCACCAGTAATCCGGTTTAATCCCATTGTCGACATATCGGTTGACGAACATTTTTTGATTCTCTTCCGTCGCACCGGAACTCTCAATGTAATGAGCAGAACTGGAGGCATTATGCTGAAACGGTGGTAACTCCCCGTCCGAAGTACGTGGCAAATTGCTTTCGATCATCCAGCGTCGCCACAAATTTTGCGCCCGCAACCAATCTCCCCCCTGCCACAAGAGCATCGCGATTCTTGGTGTCCTTACTTGTTCTCCGGGCTTGAGAAAGAATGCTGTGTCCTGCTGACCGGCTTCAAGTACCAACGTTCGTTGAACGTCACGCGTGAATGAAGCATTCCACTGTCCCGGCCAACCAATCGCAAATATGGCTCCCTTACCGTTCCACTCCAAATTGAAAAAGGGTAAGTCATTACTGGCAGGCAACCCGATCAGAGAACCAAGTTCTTTGGATGATTCCGGTCCGAGAATGGTTTCTCGAGGCGCATAGTCCGTTTCATCTGACATCCGAACCAGAGAATGTGGACTCCCATTACTGTGATGGAGCGTAAATTCACCTTCACCATTTCGTTCAAAGCTTAAATCGAGAGGCAAAACATTCTCGATCAATGGCGTTGCCTGGTCAGATTCATTTCTCAATTTCAGTACCCACTCAACGACGGGGAGTTTACGATTGATCGTCAATACACAATCAACAACTAATCCCGTTTTCGGATCACGGTAACTAACTGTCTTATCTATTGTTTTTTTCGCATGAACAATCGCACCCCAACTCTTTTCCCAAGTCGCCAGAAATTCCCGTGAATCTTGTCCGCCGTATTGAAATGAAAATGGCAATGCCGGTTTTGGTGACAGCCCAAGAGGAGCCGTTGGCAAGTCTCCCAGGCGAATCCGACGGCCCCCTACCAACTCAACTTCGGCATGGGCCCAATTTGACTGATTGAAGTCAACCTGTTCAATAACACCTTCTTTACTTCCCTTCGTGCTAATTGTGAATGCCTGTACTCCCTCTAAAGGCACTGAAACTCTTTGACCAGGGATCCCCTCTCGCATGACGGATGATTCATACAGCGTTCTATCGCCGACCGACACAACACCTATCACCGAACCGCGGCCTGCATTGGAGTAGAAACTGGTAACCCGATTGCTATCCACACCGAAAACGGCTTCAAAGTGACGGGCAGAACCGGGCAGAACAACACGAATGGTTCCGGGGGACGCGAGATAGAGCCCGTGTTCGTACGTTTTCCTATTGATCTTCATCGGCAACGATCCTAGTTGCTTATGATACACCTTGGTAGTCGCCATATTTTTGAGCAGAGGCCCATGTTCGAGTTGCACCTCTAAATAGCCGTCATGTCGCTGAACGATTGTTTCATCCGTAAAACTTGCGCGAAACCAATCATCGACATTTTTCAATTCAACCGGTTGAGGTTCAACCGCCAACGAAGAATTAACCAACAACAAGGAAATCAACAAACACTGAACGCGTAACATCAACACTGTATCCCGGAATAAAAATGATAATTACTACCGGAATTATACCTCATTCAGAAAGCTGATTTAGAAAGCCTCTATTTCTCCGGTAGTGACCGGGGGTTAAAATGAGAATTCGAGGATTTTCCTTAGACCGGATTGACATAGATGAAACCAATTTTATCTCTGACGAAAACTTTACTGCCCATTCTACTGGCAGTCTCTTGCCCGGCTTTCTTATACGCCGACGACATCTCTTTTACCCGTGACATTCGACCGATTCTTTCCAACAAGTGCTACAAATGTCATGGCCCTGATGAGGATGCTCGCGTGACCGAAATGCGATTAGATACGGAGCAGGGACTGTTTAGTTCCAATACTCCACCAATTACACCCGGGAATCTAAAAACAAGTTCTCTTGCTGAACGCATCTTATCTCAGGATCCAAATTTCCGAATGCCACCGGCATCTACCAATAAGAACCTCACTGAAGACGAAGTGCTGCTCCTTACTCGCTGGATTAAACGCGGCGCTAAATATGAACCACACTGGGCATTTCAGCCGCCACAAAACAGGCCTCCCGAGAAATTCCGTAAATCCGACTGGGGGCACAACGCCATCGATCACTATATCGCCAGCCAACTGAAGACTGCAGGCCTAAGGCCCTCCGCACCTGCGGAACCTTATACGCTAACCCGCCGACTGTACCTTGATCTGCTGGGCATCCCTCCGTCGCCCGACGAAATTGAACAGGCTATAGCGTCCATCTTCGATCAGGATGGCAATATTAATCAGAAAGAATATGGAACGTTGGTCGACCGTTTATTAAAACGTCCGCAATACGGTGAGCGGTGGGCGCGTCGCTGGATGGATCTCGCCCGTTATGCCGACACCAACGGCTATGAAAAAGACCGGGACCGTAACATGTGGCCCTATCGAGACTGGATCATTCAGGCCATCAACGCTGGCATGACGTTTGATCAGTTTACGATTGAGCAAATCGCAGGTGACATGCTCCCAAATGCGACACCAGCACAACGCGTGGCAACCGGCTTCCATCGAAACACTATGCTGAACGAAGAAGGAGGGATTGACCCGCTTGAATTCCGATTCTATGCCATGACAGATCGTGTCGCCACGACAGGCACTACCTGGCTGGGCCTAACCACCGGCTGTGCTCAGTGCCACACTCACAAATACGACCCGATCACTCACCGGCAGTATTACGAATTAATGGCATTTATGAACAACACGAACGAGCCTGAGTTGGACATACCGGACGCCAAACTCGATAAATCATATGCAGATAATCTCGCGCGTGCGGATATACTCAGCAAACAACTTATCGAAAAGCATCCTTTGAAAGGAGCCGAACTTGACGACAAGTTCCAGGCATGGCTCAACCAACAGCAAACGCGAGCCCGCCATTGGTCAACGCTCTCACCAGCAAGCCTGAAAGCGAATCTGCCGCACTTACAACTTGAACAGGACGATATCATCCTGGCGTCCGGAGACTCGACTAAGCACGACATCTTCGAATTGGAATTTGACGTAAAGCATGATCTTGTGCGTGCCATTCGCCTGGAAGCTCTTCCTGACGCGAGACTGCCAAATTACGGACCCGGGATGACAAATTACGAGGGTACCATCGGTGACTTCTTCCTCACCGAGTTCGAATTGTATGTCGAAGGGCAACGAGTCAAACTCGATAAAGCCGTCCACAGCTATGCAAAAAACCGTTACGGCAGTCAGGATACTTCCGCGCAACTGATGATTGACGGAGACATCCAAACAGGCTGGTCGGTTCACGACGGTCAGGGACAACGTCACATAGCCGTCCTGTCACCGGCTGAGCCTATTCAGGCTGGTCGGTGGAAACTGTTCATGCACTTTGGGCGACATTTCAGCAGTTCGCTGGGTAAATTCCGACTGTCCGTCGCTACGGATAACAAGCCTATCTCTGCAAATGAACTCCCTCCTGCTAGCGAGGATTTGCTTACCCTTCAAGACGGGGAACTGACCGCCGAACAACGCAACACTCTATTAACTCAATTCCTCCTACAAACACCAGAACTAAAGGAACACACCGATCGCATTGCGTCACTTCAAAAGAAACCTCGTTACCAACGCGCTCTGGTGATGCAGGAACGTCCTCAAGAAAATCTGCGTCCCACTTACCGTCATCACCGGGGGGAATTCCTAAGTCCTCGGGAGGAGGTCACGGCTGTCCCGCTCAGCTTTCTTCACGACTACCCCGACAATCTACCTCGCAATCGACTTGGGTTTGCTCATTGGCTGGTGGCACCTGAGAACCCACTCACATCACGGGTCGTAGCCAATCGTCAGTGGGACGCCTTTTTTGGCAAAGGTTTGGTGGTAACGCTTGATGATTTTGGTTTTCAGGGAAGTCCACCCTCCCATCCCCTTCTGCTAGACCACTTAGCAACTCAGCTCGTGGCCAACCAATGGTCCATCCGCTGGCTGCATAAATACATTGTGACCAGCGCTACCTATCAGCAAGCGAGTCGCGTAAGGTCAGATGTTCTCCGCATCGATCCAAACAATACGTTACTGAGCTACTTCCCGCGCATGCGACTGGATGCCGAAGTATTCAGAGACTCGGTTTTGCATAGCTCCGGGCTGCTGTCGTTTAAAATGTTCGGCCCACCCGTTCGGCCCCTACAGCCCGCAGGGATAGCAGCTGCCGCATACGGATCACCAAAGTGGACGCCGAGTGCGGGTGAAGATCGTTATCGCCGCAGTCTCTACACATACACCAAACGAACAGCTCCCTTTGCAATGTTCAATACATTTGATGCTCCAAGTGGGGAAACGTGCACTGCCAAACGCAACCGATCTAATACGGCATTGCAGGCGTTGACGATATTAAACGACCCGATGTTCCTGGACATTGCCAGACAATTTGGAACGGAGCTTTCAAAACTAGCATCTGGGCCGGAAGTGAAAGTTGAAAAGGCCTTTTTGAGGATTTTATCCCGACCACCCAGCAACTTGGAGTTAAGCACGGTTCAAAATTACTTCCAATCTCTGGTGGAAGAATATGAGACTACACCGAACAAAGCGACGGCACTTGTCGGAATCGAAGGGCAAGAGGCTATCCTTGCAGCAGCTTGGACGGGCGTTGTCCGTGTACTATTCTCAACAGACGAAGCTATTAATAAGAATTAAGAAACTGATGAAAAACAATCGATTACTCCATCTAACTCGACGGACCTTCTTAAACGATTGCGGTGTGGGCACGGGGAAAGTCGCATTAGCTTCTCTTTTAAGCCGTTCTGTTTTAGCGAAACAGAGCGATGGAGAACCGCATGGGAAAACACTTCCTGGTCAAGTCAAACCTCACCACAAACCGCAAGTCAAAGCGGTCATCCATTTGTTTATGGCAGGGGCTCCGAGCCAACTGGAACTGTTTACGGAAAAACCGCTTCTTAAGAAACTCGAAGGCCAGCCGTTGCCGGAATCCATTCTCGGCGATCAACGATATGCCTTTATCCAAGCCAATGCAGGAGTGCTGGGTCCCCAGTTCAAATTCAACAAATACGGGAAGAGCGGACAAGAAATTTCCGAGGCTCTCCCGCACTTACACTCGATTGCTGACGACATCTGTATGTTCCGCGCAGTTCACACGGATCAATTCAATCATGCTCCGGGACAAATATTCTTCAACACCGGTTTTGGCCAACCCGGACGTCCCAGCATTGGGTCTTGGGCTATGTATGCCTTGGGCGCCGAGACTCAAAATTTACCCGCTTATGTCGTCATGAACACCGGAGGCGGACTTAGCGGAGGAGCAGGGCTCTATTCCAGCGGCTTTTTACCAACCGTCAATACCGGTGTCATGTTTCGAAATCAGGGCGCTCCCATCCTCAACGTTGACACTCCCGTTGGAATTAGCAAACAGGGACAGAGAAACACCTTTAACGTCCTGAAGACATTAAATGAACAACAATACGAAAAGCTAAACGACCCGGAAATTCAAACACGAATTTCTTCTTTCGAAATGGCCGCACGCCTTCAGATATCTGCTCCTGAGTTAATGGATCTTCGTCAGGAAACTCAGGAAACGATGGATCTTTATGGCTGCAAGCCTGACCAGGCCTCGTTCGCGCGAGCCTGCCTTCTAGCCCGACGCATGGTCCAGCGAGGAGTGCGGTACATCAACATTTTTCATAGCGGATGGGATGCCCATTCCAACGTCAAAGGTAACTGTTCAAGCAACTGCACCAAGACGGACCAGGCCTCTGCAGCTTTAGTTAAAGACCTAAAACGCGTGGGACTCCTCGATCGCACTTTGATTGTATGGGGTGGTGAGTTCGGACGTACGCCGATGGTTGAGCAAAATCCCACTTTGGGACGCAGCAATGGTCGTGACCACCACCCTCAGGCATATACAATGTGGATGGCCGGAGGAAGCATGAAGCCGGGTTTCTCCATGGGACAAACGGACGACTTTGGATTCCACCCGACCGAAGACGCCGTCCATGTCCACGACATCCAGGCCACGATCCTACATCAGCTCGGATTGAACCACGAGAAACTGACCTATCACCATGCCGGAAGGGATTTCCGTCTGACCGATGTGCATGGACAAGTTATCTCTAAGGCAATAGCTTAATCTTCTAAGTATTTCACGGGAATCGCATCGGTGTGATAGTACTGAATGTTCTTATCAAATTCCGCTCCTACCCAAGTTGCAAACGAAATGCGCCCGTCTTTCGGGTTTGACGGAATATTAAACTCGACAACCAACTGGCCCCTTCCCTGAATTTTCGCTTCCTTCCGTTCTACTCGCTCACCGTTCTTTCCCTGCTTCATGGTGATCGCAATCCCTTGGATACCTAAACTCTTCGGTAAATCATAATTAACGCGGTACTTGACCTTGGTCGCTGCTGTAATAGGCGTCGGGAGCGTGATTGTAAATATTTTCTGTTGCTTGGCCTGAGGGGAGGTCCGTTTTTTGCGGGAAACCGCTTCCTCTTCTTTTGCGAGCACATAGGCTTCTCGTTCTTCCGCGTCTCTGAAGTTCTTAAAGCACTCGAGCATGTGGTCGTCCGTCTGCTTCATCCACTGCAACAACCGCTCACGCTGCTGCTGGATAATTTCCTGATGCCCGGAACTTTCGATAAGGTTGTCCAAACAATCCGGATCCTTTTCAATGTCATAAAACTCTTCCGGCACACGATACTTATACATCGCCAAACGCTTCGCAAGATACGCATCTGTTTCAGCGAGGACTGCCATTCGACGATACGTTTTAGTCCCCGTTGTCGCCGTTGCGAAAACCCGTGTACCGTTAGACCACGCATTTGCCAAATAAAGGTACTTTTTAGTCTGGACCGCACGAATTGGATCTCGAGATCGACCTGAGTTTTCGTTGTATTCTTTCACAACAAATTCCCGATCGTCCTGAGTTTCGCCCTGAAGAATCGAGGCGAAGGAACGACCATCAAGTTTTGGCACTTCAGCCCCAACGATTTCCAGAATCGTGGGTGTTAGGTCCACCGCCGAAACCATGTGTTGTGTATCAATCGAGTCCGGCTTAGTCGCGCCTGGCCAGCGAATTGCCAAAGGCGTATGCGTACTGTGATGATACAGTTGCGTTTTTGCAAAGGGCAACGGCATACCATGATCAGATAAAAACACGACTACAGTATCGTCTTCTACTCCTGATTTTTTCAGTGACTCTAGAATTTCGCCAACACAGTCATCGGCCCTACTTACGCTGCTGTAATACAGCGCCAGTTCCTGTCGAACCACCGGATCATCGAAGAGAAAACCGGGGACAGGAACGTCCCCTGCCTCCACAATCATCGTTGGCTGGTTTGCATCTGACTCGCCAGCGAAGAATGGTTTATGAGGATCTGAAACATTTACCATCAGACAAAACGGTTTTTCTGCTCTCGCTGCTGCCTCAATACCGCGAGCTGTGGCCTCACCGAAGTGAGCAGGATTCTTTTTGTCATAATTAGCCCCGTCCTTAGCTGTATCCAGAATCGCATCCCACGGGTAAGGATGGTAAGGAGTCGAATGAGACGTTTTCCCCATGATGGCCGTAAAATAACCGGCTTGCTTCATTAAATCGACAAGGTGCTTATGTTTTGGCTGGGAAACCTGATAGAATCCTTCCACCTCGTTGTTATGCGGGTATAGTCCGGACCACATCACGTTACGACCGGGCATACAGTTACCGACCTGGACATGAGCATGTTGAAATCTTAACCCCGATCGAACCAGGCCATCCATATGAGGCGAGATATTGTTGATAGGGCAACCATAGGTGCCAATTGAATCCGCACTCATATCATCCACTGTGATAATCAATACATTCGGCTTGGCCTGCAACGCGGTAGTAAACACCATACAGGCAAGGCATGTCGCCAAGGCACGTTGGATCATTTCATATTCCTTTCCAGCAAGGTATTAAGCTTGATACTGAAGATTTACTTTTCGAGATCCCGAATCACTTTTCCAAGTACCTGATTAACATAGCCGTTATAACGACGATCAGGGGATGCTCCACCTTTACGGGGTAAAGCTTTTATTTTCTCTAATGCATGTACGACCTTACCATCCAATTTATCCACCGCATTCAGTGCTGCAAGTGAAACAAATACCGGACGATCTTCCGTCCATGAGGTCAGTGACAACAAATGGTCTGTCGCCATTCGCACAGCATCACCTTTCCCATATTTGGCAAGTGTGTAAGCACCGACAATTTGAACATAAGGCGACTTATCTACGAGGCATTGCTGCAGCACTTCGGCCTTTTCAGCACATGCCGCTTCACCACGATTGAGTAACCCAACAGCTCCCCAGTAGCGAACAGCGCTATCTTCATCACCTAGATATTTGACCATCAGGTCAAGACGATCCACATCACGAAACGTTGCGTTATGAGCAGCCTCAAAAATCCTATCGTATGGGTAGAGTTTTTTGTTATGTCCCATCTCATAAGGAGACATCCCGACACTTCGACTATGAATTTCCCCTTCGGGAAGAAAACCAACGTCGCGAATCTGAGCACACCAATCATAAAGCGCTCCTTGCAACTCTTTGAGAATTGCCTGATGTCCCTCCGAGTCTACGAGGCTATTGACCTGGTCAGGATCGGCTTGCAGGTCATACAATTCTTCGGTCGGCTTTAGCTTCCAGTAAGCCGATTGCGCTTCATTAAGTTTCCCCGCGAGATAATCCCGCTTCCAAGCGGCAGTCGATGGCGTCACGAAGTTGTATGCGACATACTGGCCGTAGATAAAATGCGGATTAAAATTCCTAATATACTGATATCGGCCATCAGTGACGGTACGAATGAAGTCATACCGTTCATCCATGCGATCCCGAAAGCCGAACATATACTTTGGTTTCTCCTGCTGGTACTGTCCAGCAAACGCGTGTCCCTGCATATGTTCCGGTGGCTCAATTCCGGCTAGGCTCAAAACCGTCGGTGCCAGATCTACAAAATTGACTAATCGGTCGCTTTTCCCGCCCATTGTGTATTCCCTGGGTGCGAGATGTTTCCATTTTTCAGGAAAATAGACAACCATGGGGACAGACAAACCAGAATTGTAGGGCCATCGCTTTGAACGTGACATTCCACTTCCATGGTCGCCGTAATAGAAGACGATGGTGTCGTCGGTAAGACCTGCCTGATCTAACTCAGCCAGACGCTCTCCTGCAAGTTTATCGGCACGACTTACAATGTCGTAGTATTGGGCCCAATCCTGCCGGGACTCTGCGTTGTCTGGGTGATAGGCTGGTACACGTACTTTGGCGGGATCCAGAACCTTTTCGTGCGGACGTGCACGAATCTTGCTCTCATGACTGATCGTGACATTAAAAATTGCAAAGAATGGCTGGTCATCTGCACGATCTCGATAATGAGCTTTATTGGAGGAAGCATCCCATCCCTGTTCCGCTTTTTTAACGTTGTAATCCTGTTTTGAGTTATTGGTCGTGTAATATCCTGCCTTCTTTAGGTACCACGGGTAGAACTGGAATTCGTCCGGCAACGACACCATGCTTCGCATGTGTTGCCCGCCAATCGATGGCGGGTACATACCGGTGATAATACAGGTTCTAGCCGGTGCACAAACAGGAGCACAAGACCATGCAAGATCAAACAACATCCCCTTGCTAGCCAACGCATCGACATTGGGTGTAACCGCCAATTCATCACCATAGCACCCCATTTCAGGACCGTGGTCTTCACTTGTTAACCACAGGATATTGGGGGGGTCCGCGGCGTTTGCATTTAACGCGACACCAGTTACCCAAAGCAATGCTAACAGTAATTTCTTCATCGTAGCGTTTCTCGTCAAAGCTCCCTCAGTCTCTTTCTCAGCCATCGTTGCTCAACCGCCGTTAGCGGTTAAAGGCGCCTGTAAATGGAGGTTTGTCGAACGTAGATCCATCGCCCATAACGCGTGGATCACCTGTCGTTGCAAGCTCCCCCATCAGCCGACTTTTCAGCTGAGCCTTCACTTCAGCATACTTAGGCTTCCCTGCCACATTGCGAACCTGATCAGGATCATCGGCAAGCACATACAACTCTTCCATCGGGCGTTTTCCAAATGACCAATCGTAATATTGCTTCCATCGTTGCTGATGACGATGTTCAATCAGCCAGGCTTTTGTTGGGCTGGCGTCCAAATCACCGAAACAAATAAATGTATTATTTTCAAGTTGTTCAGTGGACGGGGCCGTATCCTCTGTCACCGTCATCGGAGCCCCCATCGGCCAGCGATCGGGCTTGAAATTAATGATATACAAGTAATCTTTCGTACGAATCGCACGTTGCGGATAAGGCAGAAACCCATCACGCACCTTAGCGACATGACGCTCGCGTCCGGTCACAACCCAACTACGACTTTCATCTACCCAACCGGTTTTGGAAGATTCCAAAACCGACACCAGACTGCGGCCCGTCATCACCTCAGGAATCTCGACATCACCTAGCTCCAGAAATGTCGGGGCGAGATCCATTAAATTCACAAAGTCATCGACGATTCTTGACTTCACCTGTCCTGGCAGTGCAACGATCAACGGAACCTGCGTTCCAAAGTCGTACAAGTTGCATTTACCGCGCGGAAAACCGGGGGCTCCGTGGTCGCCGCTGATTACAATGACGGTGTTCTCCAGTTCTCCTGATTCTTCAAGAACGGCAAGCACCTCTGAAAAACCAGCGTCAAATGCAGCTGCCTCGCCTAGGTAATCAGCAAAATCCTGTCGTACTTCATGAACATCCGGCAGGAATTGCGGTAACTTACCTTTAAGCGAATCCGGGTCTATACCCCAGAGTGACTTTCCACTTCCCTTGATCCACTTACGGTGTACATTCGTTGGACCCCACCAGTAGCAGAAGGGCTCATTACCGTCACGAGCAGCCATAAAAGACCGTACGTTCATCCTGACTTCTTCAAGTAAAGCCGCTTTGGCTTCTTCCAGCGACTTGCTCTGATTACGGGTCAGATTAGCAATCTGCTGAGAGAAAGCATTGAACTTATTTCCAGCCGATTCGAACTCGTTTTCCTTACCGCCATAGGGCGCATCTTTGGGGGTTCCGGGACTCCAGACCTTATACGTTTGTCCCACGTGATAACCAGCCTTTTGTAATAGCAGGGGATAGGTCGGAATCGACGTATCCCACACAGCGCCCTGTAGGATCGCTCCCCGACCCGTTCGATAAAAGTATTGCCCGGAGAGAAGCGAACTTCGGCACGGCGTACAGGATGGGGCAGTGACAAAGGCATGTTTAAACAAAGTTCCCCGATCGGCGACTGAGTCAATCGTGGGTGTCTTTACCAACCCATTCAAAGAAGTTGCGCCGTCAACTTTCGCGTAGCAACCGGCATATTTTCCCCAATCATCTGCAAATGCGAACAAAATGTTCGGGCGTTTCTCTTGTGCCTGCAATGAGCTAACGCACATTAGTAACCCAAGAGTGAAAATGATCTTCTTCATTTCTCGAAAAACCTTTCGGCAAATAATTATTGAACCTGACGATTGTTGGCAGGTCGTAGGTTCCGCCACTCGTCGTACTTTTCATGCAGGACGCGTTGAAACTTACGGCGAGCCGCAGCAGTCGCTCGGGTATCATCCTCGGCGTAAATAAGATGCTGTTCCAAAGGGTCATTTTCCACATCAATAAGTATACCGTTGTCATAGAGTTTATAGCGTCGATCCTGAACGAATCGATGCAATGTAAACTTATGCTTATCCCAACCCGGCCGCGGATCATAATGATAAAACACCCACGGGCGCTCCGGACCACGCTGATCAAGCAATTGATGAAAAAAGCTAATTCCATCCAACCCCTCCTTTGCAGGAATAGGTGCCCCGGCTGCCTCCAGAATCGTTGGCAAAAAGTCGGTGGAGTCAACGAGATTGTGGTTCACTGCTCCCGCAGCAACTTCACCTTTCCATCGCACATACAGAGGTACATGTACGCCGGCATCAATCGACAGGCCTTTTCCACCCTGGCTCAATCCCCAATCCGTTTCTGTCAAGATCTTTTGATTCGTTCCGTTGTCACTATAGAAAATCAAAAGCGTATTTTCTGCGATTCCCGCCACGTCGATAGCATTTACAATCCGCCCCAACACCTTATCTGTATACTCCACCATATCACCATAAAAGTGATTTTCTTCATCAAACCGGCGTTCCGAATCTTTCCATTCCGGGGAGTCCGGAGTAGGGGAGAATGGGTTATGAGGAAGTGCCATCGGATAATAAAGAAAGAAGGGCTTTTCGTGCTTTTGACGCACATAGTCACAAATGTAATCCGCCCATATGTCCGGCCCATATTTCCCTTTAGTATCCGTGAGATATTTCCCGTTGAGATTGATCTTGGGATCTGGATACCGCGAACCTTTGTCTTCCGTATGATGAGTATGCCACAGACAGTAGTCATCAAACCCCGCTTTGTTGACATGCATCCCTTTATCTCGACGCTTGGCAGCGCCGGGGTAGTCGGGCGGATCATAACTCTGCAATTGCCACTTACCAACAATCGCAGTCTTGTAACCTGCTTCCTGCAGGTAGTGACCAAATGTTTTCGCCTGTGGATCAAGAACACCAAAGGCGAGCCAATTTCGATGATTATAAATCCCCGTCATCAGTTGAATACGAGTGTTCGTGCAAAGTGGTTGGGCATAGGCATGAGTAAACCGCATTCCTTCCTTTGCCAATTGACTCATGACTGGCGTTTTATACTGTCGCCCTCCATAGTCCTCAACACTATCAATCCCGAGATCGTCAGCCATGATCAAGACAATATTAGGAGTTTGCTCCGCCTGGGCAAACAGATTCAAGAACAGAAAGCAAAAAATAAACAAAAGCTGTTTGATCATTGATTAATACCTGACACTCTTAACGATATATCACTCGACTCGATCCTCTATCATAACATCACCCAGCCATGACGTTATTACCCCACCGCGTGTTCGAGTTCTGCCTATCAAGTCGCTATATTAAAAACATAAGCACGTTCTTCCTCAAACACACAATTGATTGAGTTATGATTCGACAAGTAATCACTACCGCACTTTTCGCTATCACCCTATTGATCCCCCATGGGGTTATGGCCAAGGATTCCTTTGAAGTTCGGCTATGGGAAGGAGTAGCTCCGGGCAGTGAAGGGGTACAGGATGAAGAAAAGGTGGTAGAACGTGGTGATGGAGTGCAGACTATTGATCGTTCTATCTCTGACACCGTTATCCCGACCCTCACCGTTCATTTACCAAAACACTCCAGCAAGCCCGTCACCGCTGTCATTATTGTTCCCGGTGGGGGTCTAAC
>MDSW01153511.1_pt1 | contig 22715 bp, 23 predicted proteins | sample 811171 | NCBI WGS metagenome assembly MDSW01 (sample SAMN05326641, study PRJNA326480) | marine metagenome | isolation source: seawater | place: Atlantic Ocean: North West | collected 2012 | reverse complement strand
TCTAGGTGAGGATGATATAATTCGCCTAGAAGACAGGTATGGTAGAGTAGAAAATTAAAGTTTAACTAATTTTATAAAACTTAAGGACTAAGATGATAGTTACAATAACAGGAGGCTTAGGTTATCTGGGCGGGGAACTTACAAAGATCCTGACGTCTAAAGATGATGTTAAAAAAATTAATATAATTGATAAAGGTCTATATGGAACAACCCATCTTTCTTCAATATTGAATAATAAGATTAATTTAGAGATAAAAGATATAAGAGATGTTGATGCTATATCACCAATAATAAAGGAATCCGATGTAGTTATACATCTTGCTAGTTTAGTCGGTGCTCCATTAGTTGACAGAAAGCCAATTGAAGCATTTGAAACAAATATAGAAGGAACTAAGTCTTTGACAAATCTAATTAGCCCTTCCCAGAAATTTATTTTTGCCAGTACAGGAAGTAGCTATGGCAAGGTTGAAGGTATATGCACAGAAGAGCATACAAGAATATCACCTCTAAGTTCTTACGGAAGGCATAAAGCTGAAGGAGAAAAGATTGTCAAAGAAAAGGGTGCTATTTGTTTAAGGTTTGCTACTGTTTACGGTCTTTCTTTTAGAACTAGAGATGATCTTTATATCCACAGTATGATTCAGAAGGCAATAATAGATAGAAGTGTTGTATTGTATGAGGGAGATGCTAGTAGGACTTTTATGCATGTTAATGATGCCGCTAGAGCAATCTTTCATTTCCTTAACAAAAATGAATTAGATCATAAGATTTATAATGTAGGTGATCCCGCACTTTCTTATACTAAGAATGAGATTTGCAAATTAATTTCTGGATATACTCCTTTTACAATAATAGAGAATTCATATTCTGCGGATATAGATCAAAGAGATTACAAAGTTTCCTATGAGAGAATCATGGATAGCGGCTTTAGATGTAAAAAATCTCTTGATTTAGAGATAGAAGTATTGATGCATTATTATCAAACTAGATTTGATAGTGGTTATTTAAATGGATAGAAATTTGATGAATGAAGATTATCAAAATATAGAAAGATGCTTCCTTTGCAACTCTTCAAAGATAGAAAAAATTTTTTCAGTAGAAGAAGTTTGTTTAACAGGATATTTCCCCTTAAAAGATGAGAAAGATCCTTTAAATACACCAGTTAGTTTAGTTTTATGTAGAGATTGCGGAAATATACAGGCAAGAGAACTAGTAAATCCTGACTTGATGTTTAGGGACTATTGGTACAGGTCTTCAACCACTTCTACTATGAAACAACACTTGAAGGATTTAGTTGATAGATTTTCAAAAGAAAATGGGACATTACTAGATATAGGAAGCAATGATGGAACGCTAATGGAAATGGCAAAAGCAAAAGGTATGGATGTTTGGGGAGTCGAACCTTCAGATGCGTTAAGAGATTCCTCTTCTTTTGTAAAAGACAGGACAGTCAATTCTTTTTTTGGAGACCAATTAAGTGATGAATTTCTTAGCAAACTAGATAAAAAGTTTGATCTGATTACTGCAATTTCTATGTTTTATGACGTGCCTAATCCTCTAGATTTCATCTTAAAAGCTAAAGACCTTTTATCTGATAGTGGTGTTTTGGTAATAGAAGTAAATTATGCAAAGAGCTTTTTTGAAAGAGAAAATATCGATATGTTGGGTCAAGAGCATTTAATCTATTATTTTATAAATACGTTTTCGAAACTTATTAATGAGAGTGGTCTCTATATAAATGATGCTTATCTGACTGATATGAACGGAGGCAATATAACTTTCAGTATTTCTAAAAGAGATTCATCTACTGAAAGATTGGAAAATTTAAAAAAAGAAGAAGATATATGGCTTGAAGAATATGATTTTCAAGATTTCGAAAATAAAGTTAAGAAGGGTTTCGATAAATTAAAAGATTACATACTGGAGTTATCATCAGATAAAGTAATTAAAGTATTGGGTGCTTCAACCCGTGGAGCTATGATTATTCAAATGTTAGGTTTAAATAATGAAGTTATAAAGAGCGCTGTAGACCTTCAAAAGAATAAGGTTGGAAGGAGAATACCGGGAACAAATATAGAGATAGAATTCGATGGAGATCATTCAGAGCCTGATTTCTATTTAGTCATGCCTTATCAATTTAAGAAAGAGATAATTGAAAGATATACAAATTTTATGAAGAAAGGAGGAGGTCTGTTATTTTATAGACCTAGCCAAGAAGTTGTGACCTACGATGAACTCAAAGAAGAAATTTTACATAGCCCGATAGCCTAGTTTAATTTAAGTTAAAATCTTAAACTGAGAGTTTATTTGAGTTCTAACATTTATCAAAATAAAAATTTAGCCGATCTTTTTTTAAATAGAGAGATTAGTGTATTTTTAAATATTCTTATTTTTATTACAGGCTTCCTATCTACACAGAGGTTTAGTTTTGAACCGCTTAATACTTATATGTGTATGTTTCCTTTTTTAGTCTCATTATTTTACCTGATACAAAATAGGCATTCCTTCGCCTTGAGTTTTGCTGTTCTTTCATTGGTATTAGTTGCAGATAATGGAGCTGGCATATATCAAGAAACTATACCTCTTATTAGATATATTATTTATTCTTATTGCCTATTCCTCCTTTTTTTCTTGTCGTTAGGAAAGGTTAATTCTAGTGGAATTTTATCTCTACTTTCTCTTTTAATGGTTGTCTTACTTGCAACAGTCTTATTTGGAGACAATATAAGTTTTGATGCTTTAAGAAGAGATATACAAGTCATAATAATTATTTCTATGACTATTATTTTTGCAGGAAAAAAAGCTGAAATTAATCTACCTATAATCTTTATGGGATTTCTTGGGTACCTCTTAGGAGAGGTAGTTAATTCTTCTTTTTTTTATGTTTATGAAGGAAGATATTTAAGCTATAACAGCCTAAAAACAATATGTTTATTTCCCTTCTTATATATTTTATATAGATCTCCAAAATTATTGATCTTGATTGTCTTGGGAGTTTTGCTTTCCCAAGTTCTATTGCTTTTTGGGACCCGAATGATAGTACTTACATCTCTCGTTTTTATTCTCATGAGCTACGCACTACTTGCTTCAAAGAGGCAATTATTTTACCTAGCTTTATTCTTTACCTCATTAATTTTTCTTTTTAGTTTGGGGCCAGTACAGGAAATTTTATTTCTTCTCAAACAATCCCCTTATAAGACCATAAGATTTTTAGCAGAAGTAGCATCTTTACAAAGCATTCAGTTAGAAGTCTTAGGAGATATAGACCAAATTAGATATGCGGAATGGTTAATTTTTTTCGATAGACCGACTATAGAAATAATTTTAGGCAGTGGACTGGGAACCGGCCTAGAAGATAGAAATGGATTGCTAGGTTTCGTTGGCTACAATTGGTCGTCTTTTTCGCCAGAAGAAATAAATTCCGGCGTATTCTATAATCTTCATGACTATTGGACTGATTTTGGACTTAGGTTTGGATTGATTCCTATCTTCTACTTTTTTTATAGATTTTCAATTTACGAAATACTCAAAGGTGACAGATTACGAGGTGTTATATTGGGGATGCTATTACTAAATGCTACTTACTCTATGGCAGGATTGATACTTACAAGTCTATTTTTTAGATTTTTTCCAGCTACATACAAAGATTGAAGACTTTACAGATAAATATTTCTATGTGTTAAATAAAGAAAAATATTAAGATATGTTAGTCATTGACTGGTTTTCTCCACCAAACCATAGAAACTTCAGTAAGGCTTTTTTTACAGCTTTATCTGAAATTCACTTTTCCGAATATATAGTTTTCGATGAAAGACTACTACTCCAAGAGGTAAAAAGCAGTTTTTTAGAAGCCCCAGCATCTAGGTTTAGAAGAGCATTATTTGTAATTATTCTTGTTTTTAAAGCCAGAAAGAAAAAAATATTACTTTTAACTTATGACCCCTTGTATTTGCCTTTAATTTTAATCTTCAAATCAGACTTGATTGTTTATGAACATAACACTACCCCTGAAGAAAAAGATTATCTTAAATCTATTTGGCAAATTTTATTTTTTAAAAGAGTTCTGAGACTAGCTCAGTTTTTGGGCCAATATCGTAGACTCTTAGATTTAAGACAGAAAGTTGTTTATTTAGGAAGTCCTCTTTATATATTGAATTCTGTATATTCCAATGAGCACGAGAAAGATCTTTTTATAATCCCAAGTGCTAGGAGTGTTTTAGATTATTTAGAAAAATATAATCATATTTTTAAAGGAGAAAAGATATTAGCTAAGAATAATGGAGTAGCTAATTTCTCACCTAAAGAGGTAGATTTGATGTTTAAAGACAGATTGGAGCTCTTCTATGATAGCTTACCAATAAAAGGGATCTTAGTATCAATTGATTCCTATATAAGAGGAACTGGTTGGTTTAATGAAGCGATTAGCAATCAAATACCTTTATTGGTGATGAACAATGAATCTAAGGTCATTTTTGAAGAGACCTTCCCCAAATTTCCTTTTATCTATCTTGAAGATATAGGTAACAAAACCGAGCTTTTTGAGAGACTGTCCCAATTACGTGATTATAAGGACAATAGAGCCTATATATTAAGGCATAATAAAACTATCCAACTAAGATTTGTTAAACACCTCGGAGTTAAAGGGACTGAAGATGCAATCTGATTTTTATAATCTATTAAAACCACTTTTTGTACTCACAAAAAATAATGGAATTATCGCAGCCCTATCTTTTTTACTAACTATTATGATAGCTAATGAGTTAGGCGCAATTCAATTTGGGCTTTACGTAAAAGCATTAATTATTGCATCCTTAATGGGAATGATAATAAACTTTTCTACCGATCAAACTGCGAGTGTTTATTATTCTCAGGGAATTGATAAAGAATCAATACTAAATGGTGTCTTATTTATAAGACTTATTTTAGGCATTATTTCCTTTGCTATTTTAATCATTTATTTAGGGTCTGAATATACTCTTTTGGCTTTTGTTTCTGCTCTTTTATTTAGTCACTTCAATCTATCTTTCTATTATGAAATAACTTTAAGAAATGAGAGGTACTCATATATTTATCTTTTAGAGAGACTTGTTTATGTAGTTTCAGTTTTTCTACTCATATTTTTAGATCATCTGAACATAAACTTTATTTTTATGATGATAGCCATAACAAGTCTATCGAGTTTAATTTTCCAGTTGATCGATGTTATGTCCTCAAAAATCTCTCTATCTTCGATTAAGGGTCTTATTTCCTTTTCTTTTTTTAAAACTCAAACACCTCTTTTGATTGTTGCATTATCTATGTATTCCTTTGGTGGCTTTAGTAGACTAATTTTAGAAGAAAATATGGGTCAGGAATTATTGGGTATTTATTCTGCGGGTTGGCAGCTAATTACCATAGCTACTATTTATTTATCCCAAGTTTATAGGATTTGGAGGATTAGATTAGCTAAAATCTATGAAAAAAAGGATGGTGAATCCCTATTATCAGAGATGAGGAATTATATTCTTCTGGTCCTTTTGCCGCTTGGTTTACTTATGTCTATTTTTTATATCTTTCCAGAAGAAATAATTAATTTTATTTACTCCAAAGAATATCAATCTTTAAGTGAGGTTATGGTCTATTTTGGGATCTATGTATTCATAATAGGCTTATCTGGCTTCGTTGATATGATTTGGATCGCTACTGCAAGAACTTTGTTATTTATGTTTATAAAATTTTTAGTAGCTGCTTCATTATTAGTTTTTTTATTAAAATTTTCAGAAGAATTCACAATGATAGAATTTATTAGTACTACTATTGTTTTTCATTTAATTTCCGTAGTAATCTTGGCCTTAACTTGGATGACTATTTATTGGAAGGAGTTCGAGGAAGTAAAAGATGGATTATAGAGTTTGTTCTAATTGCGTTATGGATACCACTGATTCAGATATAACATTTAATTCTGAAGGAGTATGTGATCATTGCTTAACTTTTGAAGAAAAAATTAGCCCTTTTTGGGATAATTCTGATTCTAGATTAAATGAAATACTCAAAATCTCAGAAAATATAAAACTTAAAGGAAGAGGAAAAGATTTTGACTGCATTATAGGTATGAGTGGAGGTATCGATAGTTCATATTTAGTTTATCTAGCTAAAGAGAAATTAGATCTAAGGCCGCTAGTTTTTCATGTAGATGCAGGATGGAACTCACAAGAAGCAGTCAACAACATAGAAAAGATAGTAGATGGTCTAGGTTTAGATCTTTATACCGAGGTAATAAATTGGGAAGAAATGAAAGATTTACAACTTTCATTCTTCAAATCAGGAGTTCCTCATATAGATACTCCACAAGATCATGCCTTTTTTGCAACAATGTACAAATTCGCCAATAAATATAAAGTTAGCCATATATTAACTGGTGCTAATTATTCAACTGAAAGCATAAGAAACCCTAAAGAATGGATGTATTATCAATCTGATAGTACTCAGATTAGGAGCATACATAAAAAGTATGGAAATTTAGATCTAAAGCTATTCCCTCTTACAAATATTATTTGGCACAAACTCTATCTACCCTTCTTTAAGGGGATTAAGGTATACAGACCTTTGGATTTTATGAAGTATGAAAAAGAGGAAGCAACACAGTTCTTGGTAGATAACTATGGATATCAAAGATATGCACAAAAACATTTTGAATCTAGATTTACTAGATTTTATGAATCTTATTGGTTACCAGAAAAGTTTGGTTTTGATACAAGAAAAGTTCAATATTCAAGTCTCATTCTCTCAAAACAAATGACAAGAGAAGAGGCTTTAGTGAGCTTGAAGGAGCCTGCATACGATCCTGAGGTTTTGGATGAAGACATTGAGTTTGTGTGTAACAAACTAGAAATAACTAAATCAGAGTTGTTAAGTTATCTAAATTCTAAAAATAAATCATATAAAGATTATAAGAATCAGGCATGGATATATGATATTGGATCTAAAGCCATGCGAGTCTTAGGTTTAGAAAGAGGAGGAAAAAGGTGATAGGAATCATTGATTACGGCTGTGGAAATATATTAGCTATAAGCAATGTATATAAAAGACTAAAGATTCAGACGAAAATAGTTTCCAATATCTCTGAGTTAGACAAATCAATAACTCGTTTAATACTTCCAGGTGTTGGAGCTTTTGATGAAGCAGTTTCTAAATTAAAAGATTCTGGGCTTATAGACAAACTAAATGAAGCGGTTATAGAGCAAAGGTTGCCTGTATTGGGTATTTGTGTAGGCATGCAGATAATGTCTAAAGCATCAGAAGAGGGAGCTCTCGAAGGATTAAATTGGATACCGGGAAATGTTAAAAGATTTGATGATAAATTATTTGAAACTTATCCAAAAACTCCTCATATGGGTTGGAATGAAATTAATTTACTGAAAGACTGTAAGCTTTTTGAAGGCATAGATAAAGAAAGAGGATTTTATTTTATACACTCTTATTACTATGAGTGCCTTGAGAAGAAGAATTCTCTTGCCAAAACTTTTTATGGAAATGAGTTCGATTCAGCCGTAAATTTAGATAATATTTATGGAGTTCAATTTCATCCAGAAAAAAGTCACAGTAACGGAATAACTCTTTTTAAAAATTTTTCGGAATTATAGTTTTGCTCAGATCTAGAGTTATACCGTGTTTATTGGTTCACAAGAAAGGTCTTGTGAAAACAGTTAAATTTAAGGAACCTAAATATGTAGGAGATCCTTTAAATGCAGTCAAAATTTTCAATGAGAAAGAAGTAGATGAATTAATGGTTCTAGATATAGATGCTTCTAACGAAGGAAAAGAGCCTAATTATGAGTTTATTAAGAACATAGCAAATGAATGCAGGATGCCATTGTGTTATGGAGGAGGCATTAAGACCATAGATCAAGCACACAATATTACTCAACTAGGCGCTGAGAAAGTTGCAATATCTTCAGTTTATTTTGAACAGGAAGGTTTCTTGGAGGAATTGTCTGAAATAATTGGTTCTCAGAGTATTGTTGTAGTTCTAGATATAAAAAAATCTTTTATGGGAAACTATGAAGTTTACATTAATAATGGCCAAACAAAGATCAAGAAACCTTTAAAGGAGATCTTAAAAGACTTAAATAATTCTCCTATAGGGGAATTGGTCATAAATTCAATTGATAAAGATGGATTAATGAATGGTTATGATATGAAATTGGCTAGCTTAGTTAGGAAATTAGTTAATTTTCCTCTTACAATACTAGGAGGAGCTGGGTCATACTCTGATATATTGGATATAGTAAAAGAGTTTAAGATCATAGGAGCTGCTGCAGGTAGTCTTTTTGTATTTAAAGGCGTATATAAAGCTGTTTTGATAAATTATATAGATAACAAAGATAGAGAGAGAATAAGAGATTTAGCTTATTCGAGTGAAGATAGATGAAACAATTACTTCAAAATATTTCAAGTGGAGAAACTTCTATTGAAGAAGTTCCTTCTCCTGGCCCAAAACCAGGCAATGTACTTATACAGACTACAAAATCACTTGTATCTTTAGGAACAGAAAAGATGTTAGTAGATTTTGGTAACTCAAATCTTCTAAAAAAAGCTATTTCACAACCTGCCAAAGTAAAGGAGGTTCTTCAAAAGACTAAAACAGATGGAATTATTCCTACTTATGAAGCTGTTAGGTCTAAATTAGATAAACCCATTCCAATGGGCTACTGTAATGTTGGTAAGGTTATTAACGGCGAAGAAACACATTTTGATGAAGGCATGAGAGTTGTTTCTAATGGGCATCATGCTGAAATAGTCAGAGTCCCAAAAAATCTAGTTTGTTCTATTCCTGATAATGTAGACGACGAAACAGCATCTTTTACAGTATTAGGAGCAATTTGCCTGCAAGGAATAAGATTAGCTAAGCCCACACTGGGTGAGAGTTTCGTAGTCATAGGTTTAGGAGTTTTGGGTCTTCTTTCTGTACAAATTTTGAGAGCACATGGGTGCAGAGTTCTAGGAGTTGATATTGATGAAAAGAAATGTGCAATAGCTAGGTCATTAGGAATCGAAGCCCTTAATTCTTCGGAAGAAGATCTTACCTCTAAATGTGATCTATTCTCTCGGAGTAGAGGAGTAGATGGGGTATTAATTACTGCTAGCTCTTCAAGTAATGAAATAATTAAAAATTCTGCAGAAATATCCAAGAAAAAAGGAAGAATTGTTCTTATTGGAGTTGTTGGTCTAGAACTAAATAGAGAAGATTTCTATGAAAAAGAACTTACATTCCAAGTTTCATGCTCATATGGCCCTGGAAGATATGATTATGAATACGAAGAAAAGGGCCTAGACTATCCTTTCTCTTATGTAAGATGGACGGAACAGAGAAATTTTGAAGCAGTCTTAGATATGATGTCTACAGGAGCAATAAATGTTAAACCTTTAATATCTGATAGATTTAGATTAGAGGACGCAAATGAGGCTTATGAAAGATTACAAGATAATTCCTCCATAGGAATAATATTTGAGTATCAAAATGAAACTAATATTAAAGATACTTCTTTAGGTCTAAGAGATTATAAAAAACCTGAAAATGGAATATCTATTTCACTGGTAGGAGGAGGCAACTATGCTTCTAGAACTTTACTTCCTTGTTTTAGAGATAAAGATTTGAATATTAGTTTTAACGCTATAATCACTGATAAGGGAATTTCTGCTACAGAAGTAGGTAAAAAGTATAATTTTGCCCTTGCTTCGACCAATCTAAATGATGCCTTGGACGAGGAAACAGATATAGTTGTTATTTCTACTCGTCATGATTCGCATGCAGATATTATTACAAGAGCCCTAAAAAAAAATAAACATATTTTTGTTGAGAAGCCTCTAGCTTTAAGCCATTCTGAAGTAAAAAGAATTAAAGAGGCTTACAAGAAAAGTAATTCCATATTAATGGTAGGCTATAACAGAAGGTTTTCTCCTTTAATAACAAAGATGAAGTCTCTACTGGATAAGAAAACCCATCCTAAATACTTTATTATGACAATGAATGCAGGGTATATTCCTCAAGATCATTGGACTCAAGATTCAACAGTAGGAGGAGGACGGATAATTGGAGAGGCTTGCCATTATATTGACCTAATGAGTTTTTTAGCACAATCTAAAGTAAAGTCTTATAAAGCCTCAAAGATGTCAGCAAAAAATTCAAAGATCCTTAATGATGATAACTCAGCTATTGTCATTAAATTTCAAGATGGGTCTATTGGCACAATTCATTATTTTTCAAATGGAAACAAATCTTATCAAAAAGAAAGAATAGAGGTTTTTTGTGAAGGTCAATCTCTTAAATTAGATAATTTTAGGAAACTAAGCGGTTATGGATGGAAAGATTTCAATCAGCAGAAACTCTGGAAACAAAACAAAGGACAAAAAGAGTGTGTAGCAGAATTCTTAAGATCAGTACATGAAGGCACTAATAGTCCTATAAGAGCAGAAGAAATCTTTGATATAGCAGAGCTAACTATAGATATTGCTAATAATCTCAAGGTCTAATTTTTCAGGAAAGAAAATTAAGAGGTAATTTCTAATGAAAAAGTTAATGATAGTTTTTGGTACAAGACCAGAGGCAATAAAGATGGCTCCTCTGTGTAAGAGTATTAAGAATAACAAAGAGTTTGAATTGGTCATCTGTGTAACTGCACAACATAGAGAGATGCTTGACCAAGTTCTAGAAATTTTTAATCTAGAACCGGATATTGATCTTAATATTATGAAAGATTCTAAAGATCTTAATGAAGTTACTTCAAATATTATCTTAGCAATGCGGGATGTCCTTTTAGATGAAAAACCTGATCTGGTTCTTGTGCATGGAGATACGACAACTACTTTTTCTACATCTTTGGCATGCTTTTATCAGGGAATAAAGGTAGGACATGTAGAAGCTGGTTTGAGAACTTATGATCTTCTAGCTCCTTTTCCTGAGGAATTTAATAGACAGATAACTACCAAGCTTTCAGATTTGCATTTTGCCCCTACAAAAGAAAGTAAGAAGAACCTTATTTCAGAGGGAGTTAGTAAAGATAAAATTTATATAACAGGCAATACAGTTATAGATGCTTTATTTTTAACATTGGAACAGATAGAAATAAATGATGATCTATTGAATAAAGTTTCACAAGACCTCAATAAATTATTACCTTTCGATTGGAATAAGGATAAATTTATTTTAATTACTGGTCATAGAAGAGAAAACTTTGGAAAAGGTTTTGAAGAAATTACTCAAGCTTTAAAAGAGTTAGCAAAAAAACACCCAGAAATTCATTTCGTTTATCCAGTGCACCTAAATCCTAATGTCCAAAAACCTGTTAAGTCAGTCTTACAGGATCTAGATAATATCCACCTAATTGAACCACTATATTATGAAGCTTTCATTTTTTTGTTAAAGCATACATACCTTGTATTGACAGATTCTGGAGGAATACAAGAAGAAGCACCAAGTTTAGGAAAACCTGTTCTAGTTATGAGAGATAAAACAGAGAGACCAGAAGCAATAGAAGCTGGAACAGTGATTTTAGTTGGTACTTCTAAGGAAACAATTATTCAGAAAGTTGAGGAATTATTATCTAACAAGGATTTATATGAGAATATGTCTAAATCACATAACCCCTATGGCGATGGAAAAGCTTCTCAAAGAATAATTAAATCAATAAAAAAATGGAGAGTCTGATGGATAAAAGGATTTCTATAATTGGGCTTGGTTATATAGGTTTGCCTACGGCTGCCTTATTGGCTTCTCGGGGATATAAGGTAAAAGGTATTGATATTAATCAAGATGTTGTTGAGGCTATAAATAACGGCCTTGTCTTAATCAAAGAGCCTGGATTGGATGCATTAGTAAAATCAACAATAAAGGATGGTTCACTTGAGGCCTTCAATAGTATTCAAGAAGGAGATATATATATTATTTGTGTTCCCACGCCTTTCAATGAAGATATAGATATAGCAACACCTGATTTGAGTTTTGTAGAAGAGGCTACTAGAAGTTTGTCTTCTATACTTAAAAAAGGTGACATGGTTATTCTTGAATCAACATCACCAATTGGTACATCTTCAAGAGTAAAAAAGATTCTTGAAGAAAACGGAGTCAATACAGAAGGCATTTCTATCGCTTACTGCCCTGAAAGAGTTATTCCTGGTAATGTCTTAGAGGAACTGGTTTCAAATGATCGTGTTGTGGGAGGAATAAATGAGAGTTCAACTATAAATGTAAGAGAATTTTATAAGACTTTTGTTAAAGGAAATATTTTAGAAACAAACTCAAAAACTGCAGAAATGTGTAAATTAGTTGAGAATAGCTATAGGGATGTCAATATTGCTTTTGCAAACGAACTATCGATGATTTGTGATGATAACGATATAAATGTTTGGGATCTCATTGACATTGCTAATCATCATCCTAGAGTTAATATTCTTAAACCTGGAACAGGAGTAGGAGGGCATTGTATAGCAGTTGATCCATGGTTTATTATCTCAGAGAATTTAGAAAAATCTGTTCTGATGAAAACCTCGAGAGAGGTTAACAAGAATAAAACCAAATGGGTGGTAAATCAGATAATTAATAAAGCCAGAGAACTCTATATTGATAATATAATTTGTTTGGGTCTTGCTTTTAAGCCTAATATAGATGATACAAGAGAATCACCAGCTATAGAAGTTGTAACTCAATTACGCGAGCAAGGCTTTGATGTAACATGTGTAGAGCCAAATCTAGAAAGTCATGAAGAATTTACTCTTATAGGACTCAAAGAAGCTATTAATGACTTTAATTTTTTTGTTTTACTAGTCGATCATAAAGAGTTTCAAGTTTTAGATTCATCTAATGAAATTATGAATAAGACGGTACTTGATTTTTGTGGAACATTGAATAGCAAATAAAAATGAAGATTCTAATTATGGGATTGCCCGGTAGTGGAAAAACTTATCTCACAAAGAGACTCCAGCCCCTCTTAAAAGCTGCTTGGTATAATGCGGATAAAATTAGAGAGATGGCTAATGATTGGGATTTTTCTAAAGAAGGCAGAAAAAGGCAGTCTCTAAGAATGAAAACTATAGCTGATTATGAAAAATCTCATAAGAGATTTGTATTATGTGATTTTATTTGTCCGACAAAAGAAACAAGAAAAATATTTGATGCAGACATAGTTATATGGATGGATACATTAGAAGAAAGTAGATTCGAAGACACAAACTCTATATTTGAAATTCCTGATAAAGTTGATTTTCATATAAAAGAGTGGAATGACACTAATCATACTTTTATATCGAAGGAGATCTTAAAAAATGTTTAATTGGAAGAAGCCCACAGTCCAAATGCTTGGTAGATGGCAACCTTGGCACGAAGGACATCAAGCTCTTTTTAATAGATGTATTAAGAAAACAGGACAAGTTGTCATAATGGTTAGGGATGTGCAAGGCTCTTCGGGTGGCGAAGGGCAAAATGATAATCCATTTGATTGGGAAATTATATGTTCTGAAATTGAAATCAACCTCAAAAAAGAAGGTTATTCTAGAGGTAAGCAGTATGAAATCCTATTAGTTCCAAATATAGTTAATATAAGCTTTGGAAGAAAGGTAGGGTATGTTTTTGAAGAAGAAGTTTTTGATGAATCAATAAGTAATATTAGTGCAACAGAAATTAGGAAGAAGATGAGACAAGAAGGTAAATTAGATTAATTCTTAAAATGAATCTCTTATATCTATACTTTTCTACAATAAGACACCTAAAGTTTTCTCAAATCTATCATAGAATATTTAGGCACTTTTCAAGAAGGATTCCTGTTCCATCTTCTTCATTAGAAAAAAGAGAAAATTTTTCGCCAAGAGCTTTTTTTGAAAAGAAAAAATCAATTTTGAATAAAAATTCTTTTCTTTTCTTAAACCAAAAGGAAGAATTAAACCTTCCTAATGATTGGACCAGTCAGTCTCATAGTGCCTTATGGATATACAATTTACATTATTTTGATGGATTACTTAGTTCAAAAACCTCTTTAGATTTAAAGCTCAGTCTATTGGAAAGATGGATATCAGAAAATACTAATAAACTATCTATTGGATGGGACCCTTATCCTCTTTCTTTAAGAATCATAAATTTAATTAAATTTGCATGGTTAAATAATATTGAAAAAGATTCCATAAATGTAAGTCTGGCTATCCAAGCCAGATATCTGAGCAAAAATCTTGAAAAACACCTTTTAGGTAATCATTTGTTAGAAAATGCGAAAGCTCTAATTTTTTCTGGGGTATATTTTTCTGGTAAAGAACCGAAGAAATGGTTACAAAAAGGCATAAGAATTCTAAAACAACAACTAGAAGAGCAAATTTTAGATGATGGTGGACATTTTGAGCTATCACCTATGTACCATTCTATTTCTATTGAGTTAATTCAAGATATTTTAGTACTTTGTTGTACAGAAGACTGTCCTAGAATCTTAAAAAAAGAAGAAATATCACTAAAAGAATATTTAGATAAAATGACTAAGTGGTTAATTTCTATGACCCATAAAGATCTTGAGATTTCTTATTTTAATGATTCTGTTCCTGGTATAGCTTCCAAACCATATGACTTAATTAAAAGGTCTGAGAGAATATTAAGAAAAAACTTTATAAAAGAAGAAAATGATTTCATTTATCTCAAAGATTCGGGTTATATAAGGGTTGAGAATAAAGATTCATTGCTTTTATTTGATGTAGCTCCAATAGGGCCTAAATATCTTAGTGGTCATAGCCATGCAGATACTTTATCTATAGAAGTTTCCTTATTTAGTAAACGAGTCATTGTAAATTCTGGAACTTCTGTTTATGAAGAAGGAAAAAGAAGGTCTTTTGAGAGGAGCACTGAAGCACACTCAACTTTAACTATTAACAAAAAAAGCTCTTCACAAGTTTGGGCTTCTTTCAGGACAGGTAGAAGGGCATATCCAAAGCTAATAACGAAAGAAATAAATACAGATTCTATCTATATTGAAGCTGAACATGATGGATATAGTAGGTTTTTTAGAAAATTAAAACACCTTAGGAAGATAATTCATTCTGAAAATAGTATATCTATTGAAGACAACATTATTGCATCTAAATTAACTCCATTTGAGGTTAACTTTTTTTTTCACCCTGGAGTATCATGCAAAATTAATGAAGATAGAAGGGGCGGGGAATTATCAGTATCTGAATTTACCATCTTTTGGTCAGTTAAAGAGGGGTCATGCTTTTTGTCAAAGTCAGAATATGCTAAAGGCTTCAATTTATTGGAAAGTAATGATTGTCTAACTGTGGTATCACCTTTAGGTAAGAAAACTATATTTGAACTAAGCTGGTAAGAAACCCTGAAGAAATGCTAAACAGAAATATACAAGAATTTTTATGGTCATTTGTTACCTTCAATATAAATGCTAGAGAAATTTTTTATAATCTCAATGAGGTTGAGATTGTTCAATTACTTGAATATATTGAGAAATCAAGGCTTGAAGGAAGATTCCTTTCTTTCTTGAATAGCTCTGGCCTTATACAAGGCATAGATTCAAATAATTTAGTTTTTGGAAAGATAAAAAAACAGGCAAAAGAAAACTCAATAAGAGCGCTGATCCTTTTAGATAAATCCATTCAAATATCAAGTAAATTAGAAAAAAGAAGAATTAATCATGTATTTCTTAAGGGTTTAAACCCTTTATTTACTGGAAAAAAATTTTCAGAAAGGACAATTAGAGATATTGATTTATTAGTTTCTCCTACCGAAATTAATGAAGTAAGTGAATCATTACAAGAAATAGGATTTAATTTCCTTAATAAATTCCAATCTAAGAAAGGCATAAGAATTTACCCAGAGAATTCTAAATACAATTTTAGGATGATAAATTCTGATGGAATATTACTGGAACTACATTATAGGATTCTTATAAACTCTCAAGAAACTCAATGTAAATTATCCAGAAAAATACTCAATCTTGGAAGTAATTCACCACAAAAGATTTTACCTGATATGAAAGATCTCCTTCTTTTGCATTTAATCTATCATGGAACAACAAAGAATTATTTTGATGTCGGTCCATCATTTATATTTGATATTTCTTTTCTTTTAAATGAACATATATTTGATTTAAGAAAAATATCTGCTTTATCAGAGTCATTAGGACTTGGAAAAGAATTTGAAATTATTATTGACTTATTAAGGTCAAAAAATAAAGACCTATTCATCTGTAATAATGAATTCCAAACTCCTATTGATATTCTGAATTTATCTGAGGAAGTAATGCTTCTAGAGCCACTAAATAAGAAAATTATACAAGCGACTTTAAGCAAAGGGTTTATTTCCAAAATAACTCACTTTAGAGATTTATTATTTGTATCAAAATATGAGGTCTTGCAAGAGTTTCAATTGAGTGAAAGAAATAAGTTTTTAGCTTTCTTCTATTTTTTAAGATGGATAAGACAGTTTAAATCCTTCTTTTTCTTATTTTTTACTTCTATTCTCAGGAGCTCAACAAGGAAAAGGTCTAAGAAATTAGAACACCTCCTTGACTATCTTTCTTAGATACCAGAAATAGTCTTGATTTTCTTATAGATTTCATCTGTAAAATCTACCTGCTTTTCTTTATTCCTTACCAGCCTATAGCAATCTATTGAATCTATGAATTCTCCTATAAATCCTAATAGGAATTCTTCACAATCCATATTTTTAGGTGATGAATGCGGCTTAAATAAGTTTGCAAGCAAGAGAGGAAAGATCTCATTTTTTTCTAGTTTCTTAATTTCATTTTTGGTTCCCCATTCTAAGAAGAAGCAGCCTCTTAATATCAAGGGATTTTTTGCCAACAACCCTTCATTAAGAAAAAAACCATTTCTATTCAATCTATCTCGATTAAATTTAATCTCTGGTAGTGCTGCAATTTCACTTATTTCTTTAAACTTCTTATCTAATTTTATAAATGGGAAGGATATTATAGGCCTGATATTATTTTGGTTTTTAAATATTGGGGTGGTATCTTCACTTACGAATTGAACATATCTCTTCATAATCATTTCAGAAGTTAAAGTAGACTTGCCACTTCCTGAGAGACCTGCAAAAAGAAAACTTTTAGATTGAATAGAAATACATCCAGCATGGAAACAGATATATTTTTTCTGAAATAATAAGCGCGCAAATACTTGATGAAGTAATGTTCTAGAAAAATCTTCCTCAGAACACCCCTTAATTTTTTGAAAATATATAATACTTCCGTTCTTTATAACAAAATACCCTACACCTTTTCTATAAAACTTAGATAGCGAAAAATCTAAGGTATTATCACTGAAGTCTAATTCATCAGACAGAAACTTATTTTCTTTAATTTCAACGTGTGGCTTTTCGAAAGAATCTAAATCAGATTGCTTTAGTAGAAGTATTTCTATTTCAGAGAGGATATTAAGGTCGTAGGCCCAGTAGGAAAACATGCCCTCTTTATAGAAAGGTATTTAGCTTACTGGATTATTATCTGGGTCAAATAATCCATCTGCTCCACCGACTTCTTTACCTCCGGCAAAGCCTTTGATTAGCTTTGAAGCATCCCCCAGAACTTTTATTTCTGGTTTCATCCACTGTTTCTTTGTTACTTTCATCTAAAAAATTTCAATACGGCCGTACATAATAACCTTTATAATTTTTTCTTCAAGATTTTTCACCAAGAAAATTCTTCTTTTTGCATCCATTTAGATAAAGATATAAAACGGAACAAATTATAAGCTATAAGAGATTGATCATTTTTGGGATTATGCAAGTCCTCAATCATCTCTCTGATTACTTGAGAATCAATTAAAGATCTTACAGGAGAATTTTGCGAGAAGAAAAAACTATCTAAGTCTTCTTTTGATAGGTCATTAATTTCTCTTATAGAAAAGGGACTCAAATCTGATTTACTTACTCTAGAATAAATAGAATTTGGAAGAATGCCTTTCATGGACTCCCTAAAAGTATATCTACTTATGCCATCTTTGAATTTTAAATCTGAAGGTATAGATAAACAGTACTCCATTAACCTTCTATCAAAAAAAGGCATGCGATGTTCTATATTATTTATTGCCGATAAAGGCTCCAAATTCTCTATAGCAGTTTCCCAATGCACACCAGACATGCTTAGCTTATGATCCTTTCTTGCATGCCCTGAAGGTCTGATAGGAAAATTTTCATAGTGTTTTTTATATCTTAAGTATGGATCAAATCTTTCTCTCTCTTTAAAGTTTAAGGCCTTATACATCTTGTATTGTATTAGTTTATCTTCTCCCTTATTTCGATAAATCCAGTATAAATACTTAGGTATTAGATTTAGAATTAGATTTTTCTTTATAAGCTTATATTTTGATGGTCTGCCCAGCCCAAATTTCTTATTATTTTCTTCAGCTAGATTAAAAAGCTCTTTAAATTTAAAACCTAGGGCTAATTGTGGCAATATTTCATGTCCATGGGATACAACCGTATCTCCATCAAGACCATCCATCATTACTCTAATATTCTCCTCCTTTAAAGATGTGAGTATATCTTTATAAACAAATGCATTTATTGTAGAAGCAGGTTCATCAAACACTTCGGTCATATACTTCAGATTTGATATTGGCCCTGTGTCTTTTAGAAATAGGTATTTATGATTTACATTAGGATAAAGTTCTAGGCAATCTTGCATGTAACTTAATTCATTAACTTTTTCATACTCATGTTTGTTTAAACCCTCGAATAAGACTGATCTTGAATGGATATTTATCTTATTATTATCATTTTTCATAGACAAACAATTAATCGAGCTAGAATCTAGACCACCAGATAAAGTTATTCCTACATCACCTAAAGTTCTTTCATTTAAACCTGAGACAATAGATGAAAAAAGTTCATAAAAATGATCCGAATAATCTTCTATATTCTTATAAACAGTCAATTTACTTTCATCAAATTCAAAATACTTATGTAGTTCTAACTGTCTGTTCCTAATTAATAAAGAGTGTGACCTAGGAAGTTTATGAACATCTTTAAAAAAGGTCTCTCCCTCTTTGGGAGAAAAAAACATTAAAAAATCTATAACTCTTTCTCGGTTAAGGGATTTTGAATAATATTTTGATTGCAATATGGTTTTTATTTCAGATGAAAAAATAAGCCTATCGCCAGAGAAGTGATAATAAAATGGCTTCATTCCTATGTGATCTCGAGAAGCAAAAATTAGATTTAATTTTGTATCGTAAATAATAAAGGAAAAGGCACCTATTAATTTTTGAGAACATTCGGTTCCCCATTTTCTATAGGCTTCTATAATTATCGAGGAGTCAGTTTGAGCTGATTTTAGGTTAAGGTCTTCTGTTAGTTCATTAATATTATCGATTCTTGCATCACAGACTATATAAATTTGGTATTGCTTATGAAAGAAAGGTAAATCTTCGGTAAGATTTTCTTTTGTTACATTTAGACTTGAATGAAAAAGAACAAAGTTATCAGAGGAAATAGAGTTTATTCCATCTATACCTCTTCGCCTTATAGAGTCACCTATTTTATGATCTACACTATGGTTTATTCCACTCCTAGATAAATCAAAAAATCCTGCTATGCCACTCATTTTCTAAGTCAAGCTAAGGATTCTAAGGTATGAATCTATCCTTTCTTTTTCCTGAAATAGAACCTTATTTTCTAAGGTAAGCCAAGAGTGAGAGGAGAAATTATGGTTTTCTTTTTTTACTCCAATTACTATCTCAGGCTTTAGACCAATTCTTTTTAAGAATTCAAATCCAGCTAAAGATTTTATTAAGCAAGATTTTATACTAAGTAGCTTGCAAATCATCTCTATTTTAATGATAGAAGAATTAGGATCAGATTTTGATTTAATTTTGTATCCTTTTTTTATTTTTACTCTTCTTAAAACATAATTGAATGGTGTTAGCTTTACGTAAATCAAGTATTTCATTATCAATAGAAAGATAAAAATATTAGTTAATCTATATTCTTTCGAAAAAAATATTGCTCGGAGGACGTTACTTAGGATCTGAAATTTCAATGATTTTTTCATTAATCCCTTTATCTAAGAATTTCTTTAAAGAGTCTTCAGCCTCATCATCTGTAACATGGTATGTTTCACATAAACCTGCTATAAGCTCTTTAAATGTAGGTCCTGTTTCAATTTTTTCCCATAGAAACTTACCTGTTTCATTGAGCTCTATATATATACCAGTTTCTGTATTCAGAATAATTACTCCATTCTCATAACTTGTATCTACACAACTATTTTTCTTAGTTATATGCTTATTTTCTATTTCATCCATTATCTATTTTTATTTAGTAGAAAAGTAATGATCCTTTATTTTTAGCAGATTTCAAGGCCTTAATGCAAAGCAAATACCCTATCAGAACATATAAAATCGAAGTTGATATAAGAAAAGATAGATGGAAGAAGAAATCATCACTACCACTAGTAATATAAACTGGAGATCTTATTAATTCTAAAGAATGTGTAATAGGGATAAGATAGGAAAGATATTGAGTAAATTCTGGAAGAGAAGAATAAGGAAAGAAAACACCTCCAAACAATGTAGCAGAAGCTGTATATATAGAGAGAAAAGGATTTCCTTTAAAAAATAAAATAGTGTAACTAGCTGAAATTAGTCCTATCCCAATCAATGAAAATATTGATAAGAGGATTAGAAGAATAAAAATAAGCATTCCATAGTCTGGTATTAGATCTAAATCTAAAAACAATATTCCTATAGAGCAATATATTGATAAGCGAATTAAGAAGGCTACTATTGGGTAAGCATAACTAGAAGAAAGTATATAAACATCAGGGATATTAGAATTAAGAATTTCTTCAAAAGTACCGGAAATTCTGTAATTGGCGATTTCATTACTTAATGAAGATATCATTAGGAAAGAAAGTTCAGAAAAAATTAAACCAATGAATACAAATTGTAAGTAATTATTTCCATAGTTATTTAGAGCTTCACTTTTATCTATAAGAAAAATATCAGAAATAAAGAAAAAAATAACTATTGATATAAGTGTGGTAATTATTGTTCCAAAGAATTGAACTTTATAACTCCAAGCATTCTTAAAATCTTTCTTCAAGAAAGCAAAGATAATCTTTGTAGATTCACTTTTTTTAAACATTTACTATTTCCTTTCTAAGGAGTTCATTAGACAAGTGCTTCTTTTCTTTGTTATCTATAACCTTTTTTACTTTTCCGTTGTGGACCCAGAGAATCTTGTCACACAGGCTCTCTAGTTCATCTAAGGAATGAGTAGCCCAAATAACTGAAATATTAATCTCTTTGATTAACTCATCCTTAACAAATTTAATCAATGATTCCTTATTTTTTATATCTAAAGAATTACAAACTTCATCAAATAGTAAAACTTTTGGTTTTTTCATAATTGATCTAGCAATCATGGCTCTTTTTTTCTCTCCAGAAGAAAAAAACATAATTTGTTTGTTTCTTAAGGGGTTTAAATTAACAACTTTAATTACTCTATCTATAACTTCTTCTTTCTCTTTACTATTCAGTCCATATATCGAATAAAAAAAGTCTAAGTTCTCATATAAAGTTAACCTCCAGAAAAAGGACCTTTCGTTGGAACTAACAAATGAAATATTCCTTTTGAGCTTAGAATCATCTAGAAGAGAAGATCCATTTATAAGTATGTCTCCTGAATCTGGTTCTATCAATGAATAAATCATACGCAGAAGAGTTGTCTTTCCTGCACCATTCTCTCCAATTAAGCCTAGACATTCTCCTTTATTAAGTTGAAAGGAAAGGTCTTGGATTATAGTTTCTATATTTTTATTTCTGGAAAAAACTGAGCCATTAATAAATGTTTTTTTTAGATTAAGAGCTTCTAGTATTGGAGGGTTCATTTTTTAATCATAGTTAATTAAAGTAAGAAATCAATCTAAGGGAATAAAAAACCTTTGAGTTTATACTATGATGGTAAATATGGAGGATAGATATAGAAACAATACTTTCAAATGATCCTAGGATTATTTATATTCAAAAGTTTCTGCAAGAAGAAGAATGTAAAGAAATATTAGGAAAAGCAAAGAATCTAAATTTAAGTCAGTCTAAGACAGTGACTAAGTCAAATAAATATAGAACTAGCTATTCAAAAACTCTTTCAACTTCAGAGGAAGAAACGATATTTAGTAAGTTTAAATATAGACTCCAACAAAAGGGAGTTAATCTATCAGATTGTGAGCCTTTTCAATTGCAGAGATACTTGCAGGGGGATGAGTATAAAATTCACTATGATGCAAAAGATGTCTTTAAGAAAAAAACTTCTAATTCTTTAGAATCACCTCAACGAATGAGCACAGCTATTTTATACCTGAATGATGAATACTCAGGAGGTGAAACAGACTTTCCTTTAAAAGATATTAAGATAAGGCCTCAAGTAGGAGCGCTATTAATTTTTAGAAATTGTTTTGATGGAAGCAGGGCTCTGCATCCGTTATCTGCCCATAAATCTTGTATAGTAACCAAAGGAAATAAATGGATAGTTTCAATTTGGTCCTCCGCTGATATGACCTCTTTGTTTTAAATTTTTTTGATTCTCCTAGAATTAGGCTAGAGAAAGATAAAAATGGTGCCCAGAGGTGGAATCGAACCACCGACACAAGGATTTTAAACATTGTGTCGAATGGATAGGGTTAAGGAGAGCTTCATTCTTTAACTATATCACGCCTGTTCTTCTTCAAAATAGACTA
>MDSW01132577.1_pt1 | contig 22715 bp, 20 predicted proteins | sample 811171 | NCBI WGS metagenome assembly MDSW01 (sample SAMN05326641, study PRJNA326480) | marine metagenome | isolation source: seawater | place: Atlantic Ocean: North West | collected 2012 | reverse complement strand
TTCAAAAACATCACAATGTGGAAGTGCGTTTTTATGGATAGGATACGGGTAAGCCATTTCTCCCTTTACTCCCGTCATTTCGTTCTCCATTTGCCGTACTGCCTTTAGGCCCGTTCCCGAAACAGATTGGTAGGTAGAAACCACTACCCTTTTCATTTTATACTTTTTATGAAGTGGCGCCAAAGCCATCACCAGTTGGATAGTGGAACAGTTGGGGTTCGCGATTATTTTATCTTCTTTTGTAAGTAAGTGGGCATTGATTTCCGGAACGATAAGCTTTTTATCGGCTTCCATGCGCCACGCTGAAGAGTTATCTATTACGGTAGTGCCCGCCTCTGCAAATTTTGGCGCCCATTCCAAAGAAGTGCTTCCGCCAGCCGAAAATAGGGCGATATTGGGTCTTGCCGCAACAGCCTCCTCTAAACCGATAACTTTATGGTTTTTTCCTTTAAAGGAAACTTCCTTTCCTACAGATTTTTCCGAAGCTACCAAAAGCAGTTCGTCAATGGGGAAATTGCGTTCCTGCAACACTTTCAACATTACCTCGCCAACCATCCCGGTGGCACCAACCAAAGCTAATTTCATTGTTTTATAATTTTAGGCAAAAGTAATTTATAGTAAGCTATTATTTCTGAATAAAAAGCAAAAAAAACCCTCTCCATTTTGGAGAGGGGTTAGGTTAGAATATGTAATGCAGCGGTGGCTGTAAATTATTTTTTTCTGAGTTCGTCGCGAATCTGCATCAGCAAATCCTTTTCAGAGGGCCCTGGATCTGGCGCAGGAGCTTCTTCTTTTTTCTTTCGTACTTTTCCGTAGGCTTTCACTATCAAGAACAATACAAAACCAACGATAATTAAATTGATGATAGAGTTTATCCATTTTCCGTACATAATGGCATTCTCGGGCTTGGTAATCTCTCCATCGGGAGCAACCACGGCCTCTGAAAGCACTACTTTTAAATCGGCGAAGTCAACACCTCCGGTAAAATTACCTACTATGGGCATCATAACATCATTGGTGAAACTTGAAACAACCGTGCCAACAGCAGCAGCCAGCAACACGGCTACGGCAAGGTCTATCACGTTGCCGGTCATAATAAAATCCCTAAATTCTTTTAACATGTTGATTGGTTTTAGAAGTTAATAGCTACTAATTTACTCAAAAAGAATTCATTTTCTCAAATAATTTCCCAAAAGGGATTAATTCCTACAAACAACCCGTTTCACTCTTTGTGAAACTGCGGTAATCAATTCATAGGAAATAGAATTTATCGCGGCCGATAATTCCTCAGCAGTGGAAGAAGGTCCAAATACAATGGCCTCATCACCTTCCTGACATTCAATACCGGTAACATCAACCATAATCATATCCATGCACACATTGCCAAGAATGGGCGCTTTTTTTCCGTGTATGGTCACCCAGCCTTTTCCTTTTCCGTAGGAACGTGGAATTCCGTCAGCGTGGCCAATGGGAAGCGTTGCTGACATTGTAGTTTTTTCGGCTATAAAACCTCGGTTGTAGCCCACGCTTTCATTTTTTTGTACCGTATGGATTTGTGAAATGACCGTTTTTAAAGTGCCAACAGGCTTTAAATGTTTGTTCTCCTCTTTATCATTTCCAAAACCGTAAAGACCTATACCCGTACGCACCATGTCAAAATGTGCTTCGGGATAGTTGATAATTCCAGAGGTGTTGGCGCAATGCAGCAAGGGTTTGTAGCCAAGTTTTTCTGAAAGTTCTTCAGAAATTTTTCGAAAATCTTCAATCTGTCCTTTTGTAAAATCCTTCAACTTTAAATCTTCACTCGCGGCAAGATGTGAAAAAGCAGATTTCACCTTTACACTTGTGCTTTTTGAAAGTGTTTCCACAATAAAATCCACATCACTTTCAACAAAACCCAAGCGGTTTAAACCCGTGTTGAATTTTAAGTGAATTGGGTAATCTTTCTGTTTTTTCTCTTCAGCGAAAGCAACGAATTCCTTTAGTGTTTTTCGGGAATAAATACTGGGTTCCAAACAGCGATCCACGATTACTTCAAAATTAATGGGTAGCGGATGCAGTACCAAAATTGGGGTTTCAATCTTTGCATTTCTAAGGGTTTCGCCTTCATTTGCATACGCAACTGCAAAATAATCAACGCCTAATACCACAAGTTCTTTTGCAATAACTACAGAATCGCTTCCATAGGCAAAAGCTTTTACTACTGCAAGTACTTTAGTGTTGGGCTTTAATTTTGAGGTAAGGTATTTATAATTATTGTCGAGAGCATTTAAATCAATCTCCAATAATGTTTCGGTGGCTTTGGGCATATTACGCTTGTTTTCCAGGTTTTTCAGGAGCATTCTGCTTACTCAGGTCTTCAGCATCTTTTACTTCCAGTTTTACCACTTTGTCCCGAAGTTGCGCCTTATAAAATGCAGCACGGCTAAGCGGTTCGTATTCTTCAGTTTCACCAAGCAATACAAGGTCTTGGCTTTTCGCTTTGCGGTAACTGTAATTGGCAAGGTTTCCCGTGCGGGTACATACGGCATGAACCTTGGTAACATATTCGGCTGTAGCCATTAATGCGGGCATGGGGCCAAATGGGTTTCCCTTGTAGTCCATATCCAGTCCTGCAACGATCACACGAACGCCGCGATTGGCGAGATCGTTACATACTTTTACTATTTCGTCATCAAAAAATTGGGCCTCATCTATTCCCACCACATCACAGTTATCTGCAAGTATAGGAATGTTTGCAGCAGCGGGAACGGGGGTGGAACGAATTTGGTTGCTATCGTGGCTGGTCACGGCATCCTCGGCATAGCGCGTATCTATGGATGGCGTAAAAATTTCTACTTTTTGACGGGCAAACTGGGCGCGTTTCAACCTTCGGATTAGCTCTTCGGTCTTTCCTGAAAACATAGATCCGCAGATTACCTCAATCCAGCCAAATTGTTCTTTCTGATTTACGGTATTTTCAAGAAACATAGTTTAATTTTACGCGAAACATTTAGTAATAATGCTATTCCCTAAACGTATTCAACTTGAAGATTGTTTGTGGTTTTGAACAAGAAAACAAAAATAGTTGACGTTTACATAAAGGATGCGTAAATTTATAAAAACAAAATAGAAAATCCGGTTAATTTAAAAAGATATGAAGAAGAAACTCCGTGAGCAGGTAACAGCGCTAGCACAGCAATTAATTGAAGAAGAAAAAACGTTTAAAGCCGCCTCCATAAAGGGATTGGTGGGTGAGCTTTATGGAAAATTGGCCGTGCTCGAATATCTTGAAAATCAATTGGAAGAGCCTTCCGAACAATCAACCGCTGAATCGCTAGATTCAAAAAGCTTCCGGGAGGAAAATTGGTTTACCGAGCCAGAACCCGTGCCACAACCCGAACACAAGGAAGACCTGATTGAACCTTTGATGGAAAAAATAAAGGATATTGTGGCGCAAATGCCGGAAGAAAGCGAGCGCATAGACGAACTTTTGGATGAAATGCTTCCAAAAAACCACGAAAGCGAAACTGCCAAAATTCAGGAAAAGCCAACGCCAAAATATGCTAAAAACGATTTGGAGGAGTTTGCGTCAAACTACCAACAAATGCCTGAATTTGAAAGAAAAACCACTGCGCTTTTTCCCAAATCCGTAGAAGGAAAAGAAGCCAGTAAAACATTGACCGAATCGCGCGCAAGATCTATCAATGATACCATAAATAAAGGCTTGAACATAGGCCTTAACGACCGTTTGGCATTTATAAAGCATCTTTTTGAAGGGCAAACCGAAGATTACACCCGTGTACTTTCACAAATAAATACTATGGAAAGTTTTGAGGAAGCACAAAGATTTATAAAAGGCAATGTTAAACCAGATTACAACTATTGGCTCGACAAAGAAGAGTATTCCGAAAGGTTTATGAATATTATTGAAAAGCGTTTCAATTAAAAACCAGTACTATGACAGCCCAAAAAACAATCTATTGGATAGCCACAGGGCTGCTAAGTGCTCTCTTTCTGTATTCCGCAGTTATGTACTTAACCGATACTGCGGTAATTGAAGGATATTACCAGGATTATCAATATCCCACCTATTTGGTCATTCCAATGGCGCTTGCAAAAATCTTTGCAATTGTTTTTATCCTTTTACGAAAACCAAAATGGGTCATGGAATGGGCATATGCCGGACTCTTTTTTGATATGGTTTTGGCCTGCTTTGCGCATTATCGCCTTAACGACCCAGGGATAACGCTTCCTTTGTTGGGGATTCTTTTTTTGTTGGTTTCCTATTTCTTCGGAAAAACTGTACGCCCTTAAATTATGACGGGAAAACTCTATTTGGTGCCTACACCCATTGGCAATTTAAAAGACATGACCTTCCGCGCAATTGAAGTGCTGAAGGACGTAGATTTAATTTTAGCCGAAGATACACGCAACAGTGGAAAACTGTTGAAACATTTTGAAATAGGCACCCAAATGCACTCCCACCACATGCACAACGAGCACAAAACCGTGGAGGGCATTGTAAAACGAATTCAAAATGGTGAAAACATCGCGCTTATCAGCGATGCCGGAACTCCCGCCATTAGCGACCCCGGATTTCTATTGACCCGTGCCTGCATAGAAGCTGGTATTGAAGTAGATTGCCTGCCTGGCGCCACAGCCTTTGTTCCAGCACTTGTAAATAGTGGTTTTCCGAATGATAAATTTGTTTTTGAAGGTTTCCTTCCAGTGAAAAAAGGAAGAAAGACCCGACTCGAACTTTTAGCCGAAGAAACCAGAACCATTATTTTTTATGAATCGCCGCACAAACTGCTAAAAACCCTTGCGCAATTTGTGGAATATTTTGGTGCCGAAAGACCAGTTTCCGTTTCGCGGGAATTGACAAAACTGCACGAGGAAACCGTCCGCGGCACTGCGGAAGAAGTTTTAAAGCATTTTGAAGCTAAGCCACCAAAAGGAGAAATAGTAGTGGTAGTTTCGGGAAAAAAATAAAACCTATTCCATAACCAGACTAGTGGATTGCTGGATCAAATTTAAATAATAAGATGCTTTTTGTGGATCTATCGTCACGTCAACGGTATCGGAAAGTTCCATATTGGCATCAAAAACATAAAAAATATTTTTCTCATTCGGATGATTGCTTTTTCCAAAGGAAAATTGGATATTTTCAAAAGCATCATAAAAAACCATCATGTCGAGTTCCTTTCCTTCCCAATTCTTTTTAAATTCGGCAATTGCCACCTTTCCGTCTTTATAATAGCGTTTATATTCTACTCCGTTTTCCATTTTGAGTTTTGCCTTAACATCGCCAAACTTGTCATAAATTACTTTTTCACCAACCATTTTTCCCTTTTCGTAACCAACTTCAGAGAGTAATTCACCTGATTCATAAAACTCCCTTTGGATTCCATCCTGTCTGCCGTTTTTATAGTTGTATCCCTTGGTAAGTTGTCCATTTGCATTGTAGGAAGCATAAACGCCATTTAAGAAACCGCGCTTGGTTTGGAACTCTTCGGAAGGTTTTCCTTGATAGACAACTACAAAGTGACCGGTCATAAGTTCCTTATCATTATCATAATACAGTTTAATATCATAATCATTTCGAATGGCTTCAAAATCATCATACGTGATTGTTTCTTTTTTATTCATCCGAACCTCATCAACAGCATCTATCACTTTATTACAGGAAAATAGAAGTATTATAAATGAGGAGAATAATAGTAATTTTTTAACCATCTTTATGCTATTATTAAATATGTTTCCCTTTATTCCACCCATGCTTGCCAAGATACTGCTCCCCACTTTCCACAGCGCCCTCTTCAATAGCAGTTCCGATAGAGTCGTTCCAGCGGTTTAAATAACCAAAAAGCGAAATAACGCCAAGCATTTCCACAATTTCGCCTTCGTTCCAATATTTGTAAAGTCTTTCTTTAATTTCCCCGTCAACCGCATTTGGCACTTGGCTGGCAGCCAAAGAAAAGTCCAAAGCGGCTCGTTCCGCTTCCGAAAAGGCGGGATGGGTTCTGTATTCCCAAATGTTGTCAAGCTGTTCCTGCTCCGCTCCGTAGCGTTCCGCAGCGCGGATGGCGTGGGCTTGGCAATAGCGGCAACCTGTGGCATTGCTGCTTACCCAAGCAATCATTCTTTTTAAAGCCGAAGTAACGCGTCCCTCATTCGCCATTACGGCTTTGTTGAGATTGATAAACGCTTTGCTTATTGCCGGGCGGTGTTGCATCGTTAGTACGCTATTGGGACAGAAGCCGAGGGTTTCGTTGAAAAATTCAGCCAATTGTTTGGTTTCGGCGTCGTGGTCTGGGGAAAGCGGTGTTACTAATGGCATCGGTAATTTTTAGAATATTTTATCCGAAGATAGGAATTGCCGATGGCAAATTCCAAATCACAAACTCCAAATTTCAAAGAAATCGTAAACCTCAAATTCCAAAGAAAATATTTTCACCTTAGTTTTTCAACAAACGAAAAATACTGTTTGAAGTTTTTAAAAAATAAACCCCGCTTTGGGCAGCAGCGAGATTTAGCTGCGATTGCTTTTCGGTCAATTCGCCCGAGGCAATAGTTTTCCCGGCAATGTCAGTTATTTCATATTGTTCATTTTCAGAAAACAGTTCGCGTTCAATAGTGAAAATTCCATTTGAGGGGTTTGGGTATATGGTTGTTTTTTGATTTTTGAAGTTAGGAACACTTAGTTGTGAATTATTAAAACGAGCTACTAAAATATTTTGAGGACCACTTAACGGAGCTGTAATACCAGCACCTACAATCTTTCCATCAGTTTGAACAATGGTTTTACTATCTACAAATTCCAAACCTAAAATGAAAGAATAATCTCTATATCCTCCTGAAAAGTACCGCTTAACATTATATACGCCAAGTTCAAAACAATCAGTAGTGCTACCAATGGCAAGCATTCTTTGATTTTCTTGAATTATTAATTGGGAAATAGAGAATCCTGTCTCGGATAATAATCTCGTTCCATTATTTCCAAAATTTAAATCTGGTTGGCCATCACTTAAGAAACGAATAAAATATTGCTTAAAGAATGGTTCTAATTGCAGAGTACAATAACCGTAACTTCCAGCAATCACTATATTTTGATTATTGGTAAAATCAAAACTTGGATCCCGAAAGTTTACTGCATCAATTGATTCAAGTGTCTTGGTGGTTAATCCATTATCTCCAAAATTTATATCTAAATATCCGGTTGGTAAAAATTTCAATAATATTATGTCTGCTGTATAAGAATTAGCTCGAATTCCTGAAACGAAGAAATTATTCTCGGAATCTATTTTTAATTCGCTGATAGTAAAAGATCCTCCTGAAAAGTTAGAAATCGCAATGCCATCTATTCCAAAATTAGGGTCTAAAGTCCCATCCTCAAAATAATGAAAAAAGCCAATTTTATCATTGGCAGTAAGTTTTAAAAATAATAATGAGTTATCTGCTAAGACTAGCATTTTGGCAAAATTTCCATTCGGAATTGTTAGAACCCCATTGGTTCCAAAAGAATTTATCAATTCACCATTTGCGTTATATTTTGCAATTTTATAAGTTTGGCTTTGACTGTTGGAGAATTTGCCTCCGGTTAGAATATTCTGTTCTTCATCAAGAAATAAATTAACGTGTTCACAATAACCTTCAGCATAATCAGCAACTAATATCCCATTGTTTCCAAAAGAACTGTCTAAGCTGCCATCTGGCATATATCTTACCAAATATGGTTTACTAAGATTGTTATTTATTGACGTTATTCCCGAAACAATTAGTTTCTGATCATTTTGTTGAACTACAGATGATAAGAGTTCCTCACTATTCTCAATATCGGTTGTAACCACACCTTCTGTTCCAAATGACAAATCTGGACTACCATCCTGTCCGTAAGTAACAACAGAAATTATTCCCACAATAAAAAGTAAAAGTTTTTTCATAATTTTTAAGTTTTGATGCGTCATTGAAATTATAAGGTAACTCAATTCTTCAGCAGTCTAAAAACGCCGTTCTGGGTTTTCAGAAAATAAACCCCACTTTGGGCGGAAGAAAGATTTATCAGTGATTTCTTTCCGGTCAATTCTCCCGCTGCAATAATTTTTCCGGTTATATCTGTTATTTGATAAGCTGAATTTTCAGAAAAAGATTTCTGTTCAATATTGAAAATTCCGTTTGATGGATTTGGGTAAACATCTGTTATTTGGTTTTTAAACTCAGGGACAGACAAAGGATTGTTGTTGTGACGGAGCATTACAATGTCTTCTTCACCATTGTACCACAATGTATAACCAATAGTCACAATCTTTCCGTCTTCCTGCATCATACTTTTTGAGTTGTAAAATTCTACAGATGGTGATGCCCCGGTAAAAGAATTATCCAGGGTTCCTCCCGAAAAAAATCGTGATAGCACATAAACACCCCCTCCTTCAAAACAATCGGGAAGCCTGCCTCCAATGAGCATTCTTTGATTTTGCTGAACTATCAAGTCAGAAATATAAAGTCCTGAAATTGGAAGTAAAACCGTTCCATTGTTTCCAAAGTTAGTGTCTGGTGTACCATCATTTAAATATTTTAAAAAGAAAGGCTGCATAACTGGCTCGAAAAGATCTACACATGCCCCACAACTTCCGGCAATAATTATTTTATTATCATTTGTAAAATCAAGACTTGCCGTACTAAAATTCATGGGATTTAAAGCATCAATATTTTTAACTGTAACCCCAGCATTTCCAAAATTTGTGTCCAAATAGCCGTCTGGCAGCAATTTCATCAAAAAAACATCAGTATCTGCATTATTATCAAGGGTCCCTAAAACAAAAATATTTCCCTGATTATCCACTTTTGTTTCCCGAATTGTAAAACTTTCTCCAGTATAATTTGAGACCGCTGTACCGTTTACGCCAAATAAGAGATTTAACGTGCCATCGCTAAGATAATGTGAAATAGAAACTTCATCGTTAGCAGAAAATCGGAATAATAAAAAAGAATCATCCTCTAAGTGCATCATATTATATCTCCCTGGAATGGAAACCGTACCATTGGTGCCAAAACTATTGTCCAATTCACCACTATTCAAATATCTCGCGACAATAAAAACTGTATTTGATCCTTGATCTTGGTTTCCTGCGGCTACAATTTTATCTTGATTATCAACAAATAAAAAATTATATCCGTAAAAACCACTCCCAAAATTCGCTGAAACTATACCATCAATTCCAAAAGAAGAGTCAATAGAACCATCTTCCAGGAACCTAACAAGTATTTTGTCGTTTACATTATTTTTATTTTTGGATCCCGATATGATTAATTTTCCATCGTTTTGTTCCACAATTGTATATGCAAAGTCTTGACTATTATCTAAGTCTATCACTATAACTCCCCCATCCCCAAAAGAAGTATCAAAACTCCCATCCTGCGCAAAAGATACAAGAGAAGCCATTCCAGCCAAAAAAAGTAAAAGTGTTTTCATAATCCTAAAATTTTAAGGTTAGCGGGGAGAATATTCCCACAAGATAATAAATTATCAAACACAAAAGGCTCTTAAACTATTGTCATAATTTTGTAATTTTACATCTCTCCCCTTTATTTAATAATCACAACCAATCCAAATTTTGGAATTTGTAATTTTAATCTTTGGTATTTACGAAGTATATGCGCTGGACCCTAAAACCAAAACCCGATGCCGAAAAGGTAAATTCGCTTTCAAAAGCTTTGAAGGTTGAACCAATAATAGCGTCACTGTTGGTACAACGTGGTGTAGAAACATTTGAAGAAGCCGAAAAGTTTTTCCGGCCAAGTTTGGAAGATTTACACGACCCTTTTTTGATGAAGGATATGGACAAAGCCGTTTCACGAATTGAAAAAGCAATCGAAAACGAGGAAAAAATTTTAATCTACGGCGATTACGATGTGGACGGCACCACGAGTGTGGCATTGCTTTCTTCCTATTTAAAAAGTTATTATCCAAATGTTTCCACATATATTCCCGATAGATATGACGAAGGTTACGGCGTTTCATACAAAGGGATTGATTATGCTCACGACAATGATTTTTCGCTGATTATCGCTTTGGATTGTGGCATAAAAGCCATCGATAAAGTTGCGTATGCTTCCGAAAAAAATATTGATTTTATCATCTGCGACCACCACCGGCCAGGGAAGGAAATTCCAAAAGCAGTTGCGGTGCTGGACCCAAAACGGGATGATTGCGAATATCCGTACAAGGAACTCTGCGGGTGCGGCGTTGGTTTTAAGTTGATTCAAGGTTTGGCAGAAAAAAGAGGTTTGCAAATTGAAGATTTGCTGCTTTATTTAGATTTGGTTGCTACTGCAATTGCTGCGGATATTGTACCAATCACAGGCGAAAATAGAATACTGGCGCATTATGGCTTGAAAGTGATAAACAGCAATCCGCGCACGGGAATTCAAGCCATATTAAAGCAGGTGAAAAAAGAAACCCTTACCATTACCGATGTGGTCTTCATCATCGCCCCACGCATCAATGCGGCTGGACGGATGAAACACGGAAACCACGCAGTAACTTTGCTTACGGAAACCGATTTTGAAAAAGCAGAAAATTATGCTGCCGAAATTGAAAGTTTCAATACCGATAGAAGGGATGCCGACAAACAAATTACCGAGGAAGCCCTTCAGCAAATAATTCAAAATAAGGAAGAAGAGCGAAAAACCACAGTTGTTTATCAAGAAAATTGGCACAAAGGCGTTATCGGGATAGTAGCTTCCCGGTTGACGGAAACGTACTATCGACCTACTTTGGTTTTTACAAAAAGTGGTGAAAAGCTTGCCGCTTCTGCCCGTTCGGTTAGTGGATTTGACGTTTACAATGCCTTGGAAAGTTGTGCCGAACACATTGAGCAATTCGGCGGACATATGTATGCCGCGGGATTGACCTTGTTTGAAAAAGATTTTGAAAACTTCAAAAATGCATTTGAATGTGTGGTTTCCGAAACCATCGATCCACATTTACTCACGCCCGAAATTAAAATAGATGCTGAAATAGATTTAAATGAAATCACTCCGAAATTCTTCCGGATTTTAAAACAGTTCGCACCCTTCGGCCCCGGAAACATGACGCCAACATTTATGACCCAAAACCTAAAAGACACTGGCTGGGGAAAATGTGTGGGTGAAGACAAAACGCATCTTCGCGTTGTTGTGAAACAGGGAAATTCAAATCAATTTACGGGAATAGGTTTCGGACTGGCAGATAAACAGGATATTGCCTGTAATGGAAAACCCTTTAAGGCAGCCTATTGCATTGATGAAAATGAATGGCAGGGCAATGTGAGTTTACAGCTTCGCTTAAAAGATATTATGGAATAAATATCAGGTCGAGCGCAGTCGAGACCTCTTTTAAGAAGTTTGAAATGTTTTCATCTCAAAGGTTTCCCCATCAAAAACACCGTAGGTATAATGGTTTATCCAATCGCCAAGATTATAATAGGTTGAATTTTCGCCTACCTTAATTTCCATCGGCAAATGGCGGTGCCCGAAAACAAAGTAATCAAAATGTTTGTTTTCCAATTTTCGTTTTGAGTATTGCGCAAGCCATTCCTTTTCCTCGCCCAAAAATTCTTTGTCCTCATCACCAGAAATCAGTTTGTTTTTTACTGAAAGGTGCTTCGCCACGCGAACGCCAATATCTGGGTGCAACCATCGAAAAAGCCATTTTGAAAACGGATTGGTAAAAACCTTTTTCATCCGCTTGTACCCTTTGTCACCCGGCCCTTTACCATCGCCGTGGCCGATAAAGAAATGCTTATTATTAAAAACAAATTCCTTTGGGTCGTGATACACGGGAATGTTCAATTCCTTCTCAAAATAATCGTGCATCCATAAATCATGGTTGCCCACAAAAAAGTGGATTTGAATGCCACTGTCGCGAAGCTCGGCCAGTTTTCCCAAAACGCGCACAAATCCTTTCGGTACCACAGTTCTGTATTCAAACCAAAAGTCGAAAAGGTCGCCAAGTAGGAAGATTGCTTCGGCATCGTGCTTAATGCTGTCCAGCCAGTTTACAAAAGTCTTTTCACGTGGTAAACTCTCGGCCTGAGTGGGCGCACCAAGATGGTTATCGCTGGAAAAGTATATTTTTTTGCCTTGCGGGATTTGCATATTCAAAGATAGGAAACTGTTTCGGTTTAATTATCCCCCGCAAACCACTCCGCATAACTGCTATCGGTTTCCTGTAGTCGTAAGGAGTGAAGCATTATATTTTTAGGAAGACGTTTTTTTATTTTTTCAGAAAAATCGATCACCATCATCTCGCTGGTGGGTTGATAATCCACGAGCAATACACTGTGCCCGCGATCGCTCAATTCCTTTGCCAATTCTACGTGGGGCGTGTTTTTGTTGAAAACCGTAGCGTGGTCAAAAACATCCACGATTTCTTCTTTTACAATTTTTTTTAGGTCGCCAAAATCGATTACCATCCCAAATTTCACGTTTCCGTTGTCGGCAATCGGGCTGCCGATAACGGTTACCGAAAGCTTATAACTGTGGCCGTGTACATTTCTGCATTTGCCGTCGTAGCCGTAAAGCGCGTGGCCGGTTTCAAAAGAAAAAATCTTGGTAATGCGTATCTGTCTCATTGTATAAAGTTGGGCAACAAAGATACAATTTTATACGCCCACGTTTTAAAATGTGGCTTTTGAAAAAAGCAGGCGTGATTTTCCCTAAAACCACACGTGGTTTTGAGTAAAAGCACACGTGGTTTCTTACTAAAGAAGCTTATCTTTATAATTAATGAAAAAAACCAATCGATTTCTGCACTATATTTGCCCACTTTTTTAAAGAATCCAAAAATGACCGAAGAACTTTTTGAGCAACTGGAATTTGTTGAAAATCCGTTGTTTGAAACTATTATTGACGACTTGCTGCAGCAGCAATACAGTATTGTAAACGACTTTTTTTCTTCGGAAGAAGTTGAAATTTTACGTACTTCGCTCCTTGCAAAATACGATGCAGACCGCTTTAAAAAATCGGCCATCGGCAACCGTACCAATGAAGAAATTGACAAAACCATCCGCGGCGATTTTATTCTTTGGATGGATGAGAAGAATGCAAATGAAGCCGAGCAGATTTTCTTCAAAAAGATAAATGATTTGGTAAATTATCTGAATAAAACCTGTTTTTTGGGGATTCTTCACAAAGAGTTCCATTACGCTGTGTACCCAACCGGAACTTTTTACAAACGGCATTTAGACACGTTTCAAAATGACGACCGCAGAAAACTTTCCATAGTTTGCTATCTGAACGAAGACAATTGGCTGCGCGAAAATGGTGGTGAGCTTACCATTTATACCGAAAAAGAGGAACTGGATATTTTACCACTTCCCGGGCGCGTAGTAATTTTTGAAAGCCAAGTCTTGGAACACGAAGTGAAAATAGTAAAGGCCTCTGAGCGTATGAGTATTACCGGTTGGCTTAAAACGCGTTGATTACTTCTTTTTAATTTTATTGTAAGCAACCACTACAATTACTAAAATAGCCAATATTAAAAAAAGTCCGGGACCGCCAATAAATTTTAACCAATCCATGCTTTGTGATTTGTTGATTCGTATTTCGTAAAAGTATTAATTTTCAATTAGCGGAATGTATTTTCTTCGGAATTTAATCATCAAGGCAACCGCCCGATACGCCACCCAAACAATAAGCGCCGCCCAAATGCCAATCAAGCCCCAATCCATATATTTTGAAAAATAAAGCACGGGGATAAAACCGAAAAGGGTTGCGCCCAACAAAACATTACGCAGATAGCGCATTTCTCCCAAGCCTTTAAATATAGAATCGAGCGTAAAAGCTAAAGCGTTAAACGGCAAGCAAAGTAGCACCATAAAGAACATGCCGTAGAAGGTGGTTAGCACAATTTCATCTTTATTAAAAATAAGCCCCAACGGCTTGTAAAATACTATTCCTATCAAAACCAATAGCGCAGCCACGCCCACGTTGTACAGGTTTACTTTTTTGGTAAGCTTCCACAGGGAATTAAAGTTCCGTTCACCCAAGAGTTTCCCGCCGAGGATATTCCCAGCAGCGCCATACCCATCCAGAAAGAAAGCCGTAAAAATCCAAATATTGAACGCTATGGTATGTGCGGCAATGTACTCTTTTCCCAAATCGGCAGCTTCACGCGTAGCCAATATTAAAGCCGTGTTGAGTGCCACGGAACGCAGAAAGAGATTGAAGCTCATGCTTACCAACCGTTTTATTTCGGGGTGCAACGGAAATTTGAGACGAAGCGTGATTTCAGTCTTCTTCATTAAGAAGATAAAAGCTATTATTGCCATCACCGCTTGCGAAATAAGGCTTGCCCACGCCGCGCCTTTTATTCCCATTGGAGAAATAAAGCCTTCAATACCGTAAACCAAGGCAAAATCCAATGCAATGTTCAGTGCCGCGCCAATGGCGGCAATTATCATAGGCCAAAAGGTATTTTGGAGGCCGCGGAAGAGGCCAAATACCGCAAAGGTGAAGAGCGTAAGCGGAAAACCCCACACCCGGATATTGTAATATTCGATGCTAAAGGATAGAATAAGGCCCTCGGCATTTAGGATGCGAAAGATTTCTTCCACAAAAAAATAGGTGGAGAACAATACAATGATGCTCAGTGCAATATTGAAATAAATAGCCTGCGCCGGAAAATTGTGTAAGTCTTTCAGCTTGCCCGCTCCTAAGTTTTGCGAAACAATTGCTGAAATAGCGCTCCGGGTTTGGCCAAGAATCCAGATAAGCGCCGACAGAAATGAGCCTACAATACCTACCGCTGCTAATGATTCAATCCCAAATTCCTTTATATTTCCCACAACAGCAGCATCTGTGGCAGAAAGTACGGGCTCTGCAATCCCTGAAATTATTGCAGGAATGGCGAGTTGCTGGATTCGTTTGAAGGAAATATCGGTCTGTAGCATTTTGGAATGGCAAAACTACGGAAAATGCAAAAAGCCAACGGAACGGATTATGCTTAAAATTTCATAATTTGTTCAAAATGTGAAACTATAGTGTGTTGAAAGATATTTAACCTTAATTTTGCATTCACTTAAAGCATTGAAGTTTCGCATTATGAAAAATATCCTTGTGCCCGTTGGGTCTTCAAAAAATTCTGAAAGTAACTTACAATACGCCATTGATTTGGCATCGGAAATAGGCGCCAATGTGTACGTTATTTCCGTATTTCAGGAACTTTCAAAAGTGGGTGGTCTTTCTAAAGTAAATACCATCCTAAAGGAAGAATCTGAAAACCGTTTGGATGAGGTGCTTTCATTGGTTGATAAGAAAGAGGTTCAAGTAATTGCGCACCCCATAAAAGGAGAGGTTTTGGAAGGAATTGCACGCATTAGCAAACAAGTGCCAATAGATTTGATGGTCCTGGCACCACGTAGTAATTCTATTAAAGAAGAAGTATATCTTGGGAAAACCTCTGGAAAGCTTTTAAAACAGACCAACATTCCTATTTTGGTAGTTCCCGAAGGAGCGAAATTTCAACCGCCAAAAACTATGTTGATGGCTTTTAAAAATGGAAGTTTTGAGCGCGATGAACTTTTGGAAGCGGTAAGACAGTTCAAAGAAAGTTTTGGAACCGAAATTAACGTACTTCACGTTGAGACGCCCGAAACTACTGAGGATATGAAAAATGTAACCGATAATTTAAAAGTTTTACAAGATTCATATACTCAAGTAGAGGCAGCAACAACTTTTCAAGCGGTAATTGAATATTTTCAGCAGTTTAATCCTGATGTGCTTTGTGTGATTAGAAGAAAGCGTGGTTTTTTCAAAAAGCTTTGGGAAAAGAACGAGATTCTTAAAAAAGAATTTTATACAAGCAAACCGCTCTTGGTTTTGCCAGTTCAGGAATAAAACAAAAAACCACCGAAAAACGGTGGTTTTTTTGTGGAGAATACCGGAGTCGAACCGGTGACCTCTTGCCTGCCAGGCAAGCGCTCTAGCCAGCTGAGCTAATCCCCCAATTGCTGATTAGGATGCCAAAAATAGTAAATTTTTTAATACAAGTTCTATTTTAGAAACTCAATTGTCTTTTCAACAGCTTTTTTTAAATGGTTTGGCAGATTACTTCCTTCAAAGGGATGGCTCGCTCCAAAAACATGGTCAGCTCCATCTATTATTACCAATTCACTTTTTGGATTCCAAGAATGGATTGCTTTTGCTTCTTTTTCGGAAACCGTTGGATCTTCGCTTCCGTGGACAATGAGCTGAGGAATTTTTAAGTTTTTGACAGCACGTTTGATAGAAAAACGCTCCTCGTTCTCCTTAAAATCTTTATAGAACTGAAAGTTGTGAGGCAGCATCTGTTTTGTACGGCTGTTTTCAACGTGAGTCACGCCTGTTTCTTTCCAAGTTTCGAACTCCACAGTGTTCTCTTGGAATCTTGCTTTAAAATCGCTGACGCTGGCCCAGGTAGTTACTTTATGAATGCGAGTATTTTCTTCAGCTTTTATTAAAACAATTCCGCCTCCTCGGCTGTGGCCAATCAACGAAATAGTTGAAATTTTCCTCGGTAGATTTTCGTTGCCAGCTTCAATTTCATTTAAAATTCTATCCAAGTCTTCCAACTCTAAACTGAAATTATTTTCCGCAAAAGCTTCCAAATCGGGAAAATCTATAGGATTCTCCATGGTACCACCATTATGGGAAAAGTTGAATTTCACAAAACAAAAACCCGCTTCTGCAAAGGCTTCGGCTACCAAATGCCACGCTCCCCAGTCTTTAAAACCTTTGTAACCGTGGCAGAAAATAACCATTGGCAGCGGCTTTTCCGTTTCATTGTAGTATACATCATAAAGAATCGGTTTTTTCTTTTCTGAGGAAAGTATTCTGTTTTTATTTTTAATCATTAATCTATTTCTTTTTCGGTGAAAGGAATATTGGGATCGCAAATTTCCAAAATTAATTTCTTCAATTCAACGGTAAAATTTTCCAAGGTATCTTCTGTAATTATTTGGGATTTGTTGCGGCTTCCAGACTTTTCCTTTACTCCAAATTTCAAGAATCCAGCTCCTAAGTTTTTAAACGAAATGATTCCAGCCTCGGCATTGTTTATTGGAATTTCTTTATTCATCATCAATGCATAGGCCAAAACTTGAAAAGCTTTACTAAACTTGTAGTCTTTGTTGAGTTCTTCCCAATCAATTATTTCTACATCGCCTTGATTTACCAATCCAGTTTTATAATCAATTATTCTAAGTTGCCCGTTGTATTGATCCACCCGATCCACTTTTCCATGAATCTTTATAGGAAAATCAAGCTGTTGCATAGGAATCTCCAAAGTAAGATCATTTTCTATTTTAATAATTTTTATAGCATTGCCAGCTTCAATTTCGGAAATTTCACGATCTATAAAATTTGAAATATATCGTTTCGCCACTTCAAAAATGATGAGATTTTTTCCTTTGGAAAATGTTCCGCCTTTAAAAGTTTTTTTGAATTGTGAAGTTACTTCTTCGTGAATTTGCCCCTTCATATTCTGGAGGTCTTGGATCCTAAGTACGCAATCTTCAAAGGGTTTATAAAAAGTCTCCAAAGTGTCGTGCACAATGGTTCCCAAGGTATTTGTCGCCACCGTTTCCTCTACTTCCTCAAACTCGCTTAGTTTTAAAATTTTCTGAAAATAAAATTCCAACGGATTGCGGATATAGCTGGTCAAGGCAGAGGGCGAAAACCCTTTTTTTGCAATGTCACGTAAACGCTGCATCACTGCATCAGTCTTTTCTATCTGCTTTAAAGGTTTTTTTCCAATTTGAACTTTTGGAGCGAGCACTTTCTTTTCGATTGTATGGTTTGGATGTTTTTCAATTTCCAGTTGCCGAATAAAGCGGCTCTTTTCACCTGTATTTATCCCTTCGGAATGGTTGTTATAGAGCAATGTCACACTTTTTGCCCGGTGCAACAATCTATAAAAGTGATAGGTATAAATCGCATCCTTTTCGGTAAAAAGTGGCAAGCTGAATTGTTGTTTCAAATCATAGGTGATAAATGATGCATTCGACTTTCCGGAAGGGAAAATACCCTCGTTTACTGAGGTTATAATCACGTTTTCAAAATCGAGTACCCGCGTTTCCAAAACCCCCATTATCTGCAACCCATAATACGCATCGCCCTCAAAATCCAAAGATGTTGTAGCTGTAAGTTCTGAAAAAAGTGTGTTTACGCTTTTGATGGATTTTAAATGTGGGTATTTTTGGTTAAGGGCGTCGATTTCTCTAAAAACAGTATGTAGTTGTTGTAGGACTACGCTTTCAATGGTTGTGGATGAATGTTTTTTTCGAAGTTCCTCAATAATTTCTAAAGACGATTTTATGGCTGTATGGCTAGTGTTTTTCCAATTCTTAAAAAGAAGCTCGAGCATATCATTTTTCGAAGAATCTGAAAGCGCCATCAAATCTAAAAAGGATATATGCGTAATGTTTTCATTCGTTATATTTTGAGCAATAGTATCAAACTCAGTAACTAAGTTTTTTCCCACAGGATGATTTAAAAGTGATAAAACATCTTTGTAATAAAGCATTTCCGTATCACGGGTGTGAATAGCAAAAAGCTTTTCAAAAAAAACAACCGCTGGAAATTGTTTTAAAGGCACCCCCATGGTGAGGTTCAGGTTTTTCACGTTTTCCGGTAACGAATACAGCAAAGGGACCAATAGATTTTCATCGCCTAGCACCACTGCCGTTTTATTTATTTCATCATCAGAAAGTGTTGAGAGCAATTCACCTACATACTTTGCTTGTCCAATGTTTTTTTGGACCTCTATAAATTGAAAATTTTTTGGTTTTTCATAATTTTGAGCGATGAACTTTGGTGCTTTCTGCTGAAAATATTTCCATTCTTTTATATATTTTCTTATGAAATGAGACGCGCTGTGTTTTGAATCTTCATAAAATGTGCGATCAGCATCCCAATAAACCATTGTAGTTTCGGTTTCCAACAATTCTTGTATAATATGCTGCTCGGCTGTGTTTAAAGCATTAAAACCGATGAAGACGTGTGTCTTATTTTTGTTGGCAGTAATATAATGTTCAATATTTGCCGAGGCCTCACGGTAAACCATCCCTTGATACCCAATTTGCTCTTTTAGCAGAAGCGATTGAATATTTTCATAAAAGGCTGGAAGGCTTTCCCAAAATTGCAAATAGTTGTTTATCAATTCTGTCTTTTCTTCCTTTACGCCCCATCTTTCAAGAGTTTTTATACTAGCCAGATAACTGAAAAATTGTGTCGGTTCAACGAGGTATCGATCTATTTCATTAAAATCATTTAAAAGTGTGGTTGCCCAGGTTGAATAGGTTTCAAAATCTTCCTTTTCCGTTATTGAATCAGTCTTTAGATATGCTTCATAGCTTTTAAAGAGAAGTTCAGCATTGTTTATGATTTTTAAGTTGGAAAGCTCTTCAATAAATTCTTCAATACTGCAAATTAGCGGAGCAAAAAAAGTGGCAGCAGTATTCTTTTTCAATTCGTTCAAAAGAAAGCCACCAGCCCGTTTGCTTGGCAATATAAAAGTAATATCCGAAATATCAGGAAGGCTATTCTTAACATCGGTTAAGGCGTCTTGAAGAAATGTTACCATAGCCTAAAAATAAGAAACGCCTCCGAAAATCGGAGGCGTTTCAAAATTATTTATTAAAACTTATCTGTTGAAATTATTTTTTTAAAGAAATCTCAACACGACGGTTTTGTTGTCTACCAGCTGCAGTATTGTTAGTTGCAATTGGTCTTTCTTCACCGTAACCTTCAGAGGTTAATCTGTTACCGTCCATACCAATAGTAGTTAAGTAATCCTTAACAGAAGCAGCTCTTTCTTTAGAAAGCTTCATATTGTATGCATCACTACCACGGCTGTCAGTGTGACCTTCTACGTGGAAAGTAGTGTTTGGATATTCTTTCATAATATCAGCAATACTCTGAAGTGCTGCATAAGACTCTTTTCTTATAGAAGACTTATCGTAGTCAAACAAAATAGTTTTAGAGTACTCGTTCAATTGCTTGATAACTTCTACAGAAACTTCTGGACAACCTTTGTTTGCTACAGTACCAGCAACATCTGGACACTGATCGTCTTTGTCAAGAACACCGTCGCCATCTCTGTCTTGGTAAGGGCAACCGTTGTTAGCCTTTGGACCAGCTTCGTTAGGACAAGCATCATCTTTATCAGCGATACCATCACCGTCTGCATCTGGGCAACCGTTAAGAGCAGCTAGACCAGCTACTGTAGGACACTCATCCTGTGGATCAGCGATTCCATCACCGTCAGTATCAGGACATCCGTTGAATTCAGCTAGACCTGGAGTGTTAGGGCAAGCATCATTTCTATCTTCGATTCCGTCACCGTCTGTATCAGGACATCCGTTGAATTCAGGAAGACCCGGAGTTTCTGGACACTCATCATCTTTATCATAGATTCCGTCACCGTCTGTATCTTTTCCACCAAACTGGAATACGATTCCAGCAGAATGTTGGAAGTGAGTGATTCCATAAGAATCCTCAAATGCATGCTTATAAGTAGATTGAAGGTTAAGAGCTAAGTAATCGTTGAACCAAAACTTAACACCAGCAAGCGCGTTAGCAGTACCAAAGCCGATATCATCAACCCAAGTATAACCACCACCAATACCAATAGATGGGTCAAACCATCCACCGCCTAGTGCATTTTTGAAGCTGTACTTAACCTCTCCATCTGCACTGTAGTAGCTAAGGTCATCAGCAGGAAGATCGCCTAATTTGTCGATTCTGTTAATAGAACCTGCTGCAGTGAATACAAAACCACTACCAATGTATCTGCTAATAGCTAGCCTAGAAACTGATGGAAGAATGTTCCAGTGGTCATTTGCATTAAAATACTCGTCAAAGATATCCCCTCTAGCAGCAGCTGGGATACGTACTTGATCCTCATTAAGTCCGGCTGAATAAACGTCAACAGCGTTTACACCAACCTCAACAGCCCAAGGATTGTTTTCGTCTTGCGCGTTCGCCACCCCGATTCCCATAAATAGGATAGCAGCAACTAATAATCTGTTAAGATGTTTCATATTCGATTGTTTAATTTTTAAGTGTTAATTAAGAGCAAAAGTAAGTTGTTAAATTTTATAAACAAAAGCAAATCTAATAAAATTTTCCTAAAGTCGTTGCTATTGATACGTAAATAAAGGATTTACTAGTCAATAACCCCCAATTTTTGTCCAATCTTAATAAACGCATTTATGGCTTTGTCCAAATGCGCTTTACTGTGGGCTGCTGAAAGCTGCACACGGATTCGTGCCTTGCCTTTCGGCACAACGGGAAAAAAGAATCCTATAACATATATTCCCTCTTCCAAAAGCATATCTGCCATTTGCTGAGATAGTTTGGCATCATACAACATTACTGGTACTATAGCAGAATCACCATCAATAATATCAAACCCTGCTTCTTTCATTCCTTTTTTGAAATAAGCCGTATTTTCTGCCAGCTTATCTCTTAGGGAAGTATTACTTGAAAGCATATCAAACACCTTAATAGATGCTCCAACAATTGCCGGAGCCAATGAGTTTGAAAACAAATAAGGACGGGAACGCTGACGAAGCATTTCAATAATTTCTTTTTTGCCAGTTGTATAACCACCCATTGCACCTCCCAAAGCTTTTCCAAGGGTTCCGGTAATAATATCTATTCTGCCCATTACACCTTTCTCTTCCAAGGTTCCTCTTCCGGTATCACCTATAAAACCTGCAGCATGGCATTCATCAATCATTACCATAGCATCATATTTATCAGCCAAATCACAAATTTTATCAAGCGGGGCTACCAAACCGTCCATCGAGAATACACCGTCCGTAACTATAATTTTAAATCTGGCACCTTTTTCATTAGCGGCAATTAGTTGCTTTTCCAAATCTTCCATATTGCTATTCTCATAACGGTAGCGGGCTGCTTTGCACAACCGAACCCCATCTATTATAGAAGCGTGGTTCAACGAATCTGAGATAATTGCGTCTTCAGCGCCCAAAAGGGGTTCAAAAACACCTCCGTTGGCATCAAAAGCAGCTGCATATAATATAGTATCTTCAGTTTCGTAAAAATCGGCTATTTTCTTCTCCAGCTCTTTATGGATGTCCTGTGTTCCGCAAATAAAACGAACTGACGACATTCCAAAACCGTGAGTGTCCATCGCATCTTTTGCTGCTTGGATCACCTCTTTATTTGAAGAAAGGCCTAAATAATTATTCGCACAAAAATTGATAACCTTCTCACCCGTTGATATAGTGATTTCAGCATCTTGTGGCGAAGTAATGATACGCTCTTTTTTATAAAGTCCGTTGTCCTTTATTTCTTCAAGTTCTTTCTGTAGATGTTCCTTTATTTTTCCGTACATAATTAAGCTTTCTTTAAAGTTTCAAAATTAAACTTTATTTATTACTATTTCATCTTTGTTGCTATAGATAAGCATTTTTTCTGAAACTACAAATCCCATATCCTGCAACGCATTCGCATAATCAATCAATTGGTCATTATGGTAAATTTTAGGGCTTCCGGATTTATAATCCACAATTACCGAAGTGTTTGCAGTACTTATATTTATTCTATCTGGCCGCAAAACCAAGCCGTCTTTTGTGATTATACTCCGTTCGTTATAAACTTTATAAGTGCCGTCAAATACCACACTTGAAGCGCCATGAACAAAATCTAAAGTAGCACTATTTGATGCTGTTAAAGTTTTAATA
>MDSW01134530.1_pt1 | contig 22723 bp, 19 predicted proteins | sample 811171 | NCBI WGS metagenome assembly MDSW01 (sample SAMN05326641, study PRJNA326480) | marine metagenome | isolation source: seawater | place: Atlantic Ocean: North West | collected 2012 | reverse complement strand
GCATATGTCTATTTTTAGGTGAAATATTCATAGCTATCTTACCTGACTGTCTTGGAAACATGATCGTAGAAGTCCATAAGCTGCTCAATATCCACATCGCCCTTGACCATACGATAAGCCTTCACAGCCATGCTAATCTCCTCTTTGGAGAGCCACCCATTCTCGACATAGTTGCCCTTAAGAGCACGCTTCTGCTCCTTATACGGCTCCATAGCCTCTTCAATGGTGGCAAGAGACTTGATGTAGTCAGTAATACGGTTTTCTTTTTCTTGAATCTCATTAGACATAGTTATAAATCCCCTTTGGAAAAAGTTATATATGTAGTGTATACGGTATTTTATCTTTTGTCAAGCTTTTTTAACCACATTTTGCATAACCGCACTGACTGCAAGTTACGCACCCATCCTGATAGATTAAGCTGTCGCTAGCACCACACTCAGGACAGTCTTTATCCCCAGCGGGCTCTCCGTCAGAAATATAATTCTTAAGGATGCGAGCGAGACACTTAGAAAAACTAAACATGTCGCTATCCTTATCCTTCAACAGCTGCTCAACCAGCAATCGAGGTGGAGATCCGTGGCGAAGAGCTAAAGAAATCATCCTTGTAAAAGCAGACTCGTTCGGGTTGTCGAACACCCTAACAACATCCCTGACAACAGTTGTATCGTCGTCGACTCCGAATGTCAAATCATATCGATTAGGTTTTGATTTAAATTGATGCTTGGTAAGTCGACCATGATTATATCGCCTCGGTATCTCAATCAAATTTGACAAGCCGCCCAAAACTTCATACGGACGATTCTCGAACATCCCCACCAATATTGTCCACTTCTCTCCTTTAATCGTTGTATGATGTATCTCACAATCCAGAACATCAGGTCGACGAGGAGCGCCATTAAATGGGAACACCTCCCCTTCTGATGACGATGATTCGGTCACCAACACGCCGCTGCGACTACCATCAACATAAACGGTAATCCCCTTAAGACCATTCTTCCAGCCATCAAGGTATAATTGACCAACAACTTCTGGTAGAGTTCCCTTCGGCAGATTAATTGTAGAGCTAATCGCGTGATCAATGTTGTTTTGAATAATTGACTGTATCTTTACGCGCATTGTCCAATCAATTTGATCGCTCTCGACAAAGAAGTCGGGCAGCGTTGCCGATGCATCAGCGTTGTTTAGATCTAGCCACTCTTGCACATTGTGATGAAAGACCTTATACTCAGCCCATCGATCTCCAACCTCGTCAACAAAATCAGCTTTAATATTCCTCTCGTTGTGGCTCAGCTTCCTTCTTCTGATATAAGAGTTGCGGAACACCGGCTCTAAGCCAGAACTAGTTTGAGATAAGATGGACACACTTCCTGTTGGAGCGTTAGTCAATATAGAAATATTTCTCCTACCGCTCTTTGCGATCATATCTCTTATTTTCTTTGGTAGCCTCTTGATGAACTCGTTAGACTTCTCCTTTTCCCAATCAAAAATAGGGAACGAGCCACGCTCTTCTGCCAACCTAGCGCTCTCTGTGTAAGCGCTGTCTCGCAAAGTAGAATAAATTTTATCAATCAGCGCGCAACCCTCTTCCGAGTCATAAGAGATGCCCATTCTTGATACTGCATCTGCTAGACCATGGGTGCCCAAGCCAGTGCGGCGCCCATCAACACAAGCTTTTCTTAGCTTCATCCAAAGTTGCTTTTCATCTTCTGTATCCGATACTTCAATAATCTTTGACAACTTCTCAGACTCTAGTTCCACTAAGTCATCCGATAGGCGCATCGCCATCGATGCTGTGGCTGCGAAAGACTCGAAGTCAAAAGACGCACTCTTAGTAAAGGGGTTCTGAACAAAGTTTTTTAAATTAACCGATACAAGTCGGCAGCTATCGTGCGCTGATAACGGGATCTCTGCGCATGGATTGGTGCAAATAGTTTCAAACCCATCCTCAACATAACAGTCTGCCGGTAAGTTCTTCCTAATGTTGTCCCACATTAATAGACCGGGCTCCGCTGTCTTTGTAGCGCTTTCTACGATTGTCGCCCAAAGCTCGCGGGCGTTAATAAGCTTAGTGAATTTGACTTCCTCATCTGAAGAGACCTCTACAGGAAATCTTAATAAGAATTCTGAGTCATTTTCAACTGCCTCCATGAAGTCATCGCTAAGCTTGACAGAAACATTCGCTCCAGTAACCTTAGTTAGATCGTGCTTCATCTTAACAAATTCTTCAATATCTGGATGTCGGACATCCATCGTGATCATCAAAGCGCCGCGTCGACCGTTCTGACCCACCATACGACAAACATAAGAATAAAAGTCTGCAAAAGACCAAGCACCTGTGGTGGTGCCGGCTGAGTTGTTCACAGGGGTATTCTCAGGTCGTAGCTTAGAGATATCCAGACCCACGCCACAACGGCGCTTGAACAGATTTGCTAAGTCCTTGCCAGCGTCAATGATCGAAGACATATTATCTTCAGGGCTAGCGACAACGACGCAATTCGACAATGATGCATGCACATGATCATTACCACAGCCAAACATCACAGAGCCCTGTGGCACAATATATTTAAATTTGTCAAATGACCGTCGAATATCTTCGTAAGATAAGGCGCGGTCGCCACCAAACTTTTTTTCCATTCTCGCGAATTCTTTTGCGAGACGATCGTGCATCTGATCTGGTGTGCTTTCAAGCACTTTACCGGCTTTGTCTCTCAAGGCATACTTTGTTAGAAAGACATTCGACGCCAGCTCATCGTTTGAGAAATACTCAAGCAGGGCTCTATCCTTATTCATTATTTGTTGCTCCTAAATTCTTTATACTTTTTTCTTAATTCTTCCTTCTGTGCAGCAGCAGTTTTGATTATCGCTGACTGAACAGTTGTTCCGTCAGGTGGTAGCACCTTTATTTTCACATTTGATGTGTCCATAAAAATAGGATAAATCAGACCATCAGGTCCATTCCTGTTCTTTGCAAGAAAAACTCTTCCACCATTATTATTTTTATCTTCAATAGTTCTCGATACTGAAAAAATGAAATCAGCTACAAAGCATTTGTTAAATGCTTCTGAGATTGATTCCATGGTAATCACCTCAGCATTTAATCCTGATCGATTTGTTTGCGAGGCTGTATAGCAGGGGCAAGACATCTCCTGAGCGATTCCCCTGAGGTCTTCATATATAGTCTCCAGCTCATGTCTTTTTTCCTTCCTTACGACATTTGGTCGCAACAAATCAGCATAATCCACGATGATCAAATCTGGCTTAATATCTCTCTGCAAAAGTCGCTCTAGATGATTGCGAATGACATTGGGAGATGCAGATTTAGTTGGATATTCTTTTACAATTAGCTGACCCTCGATGTCTTTAACTGTCTCATAGATGCCCTCTTTAGAAGAGAAGAGTTGAGAGAGTGGGATGCCCGTCAGGCAGCTGTCATATCTGCTGGCGATAACAGTGGGTCCTAGCTCAAGAGTATAATGCACCACCGTCTTGCCCTCTAATAAGGCTTGCGCGCCGAGGTGAACCAGCACCATCGACTTCCCTGCACCAGTAGGCGCGATCACTACTCCAAGTTCACCAGACCCAAGACCACCCTTGGTCAAGTCGTCGATGGTCTTCCAACCAGTTGATATCGGATTGCGGACCTTTACTTTAAATCGCTCTTCGAAATCAGCCTTATAGTCATAACCAAAATCTGTGCTAGAGCCAAGCTTGAGCGCGTCATTAATAACATCGCTGATCTCGTCAAAAGAGGACGACTCAAGCAACTTCACCGATTTGATCATAGCTTCTTTTAATTTTTGTTTTCGGCAGAAGTCTAGCGCAGTTTCTTTAATATATTCTTCGCCGCCAATCTCGATCTCTGACTTGTAAATTCTGGCAAAAAAGTCCCTGGTTTGCTTCTGAGTTGCTGCGTTTTCATCGTCCAACTCGGTGCGCAAGACCGCCAGCATAGCCTCTTTTGATGGGTGAACTCCGTATTTCTGCTTGTATTTCAACAACTTGTCAACAAATACTTGCAAATATTTAAGCTCAAAAAAGTCTATTGATATGACCTCTGCGATCTGATCAGAGAAGACACGCTGATCCATGATCAAGTGTGCCAAAGACTCTTGAAAAGATTTGCCGAACTTTGAAAAATCATTTGGTCTTGTCATTAAGACTTATCCTCTGAGCAGCTAGCGGAGATACGCTTCATCGTCTGAAACAAGCTTGACCAATCAAAGGTGCCAAAGCCATCGTTCGCCATCATCTTTAAAATCTCTGTCTTGTTGAAGTCATAGGGAGCTTCTTCAACTGAATATTTCACTATTTCTTTTGACTGTGGCGATAGCATAGGACGATACAGCTGCATGATCTTATAATTCTCTTCGATCAAGTTTTGATTAGATAAAATATTTTCGTGTATCTTCAGCTTCTTTTCCTGACTCTCGCAATGATCAACGATATGACCTAAATTATAATTCTCTTCTTGTGAAAGGAATGGGAATCTTTTTGCCACAGTTGGCAAACCCGCGCCGGGTATTCCCGGCAAGTTGTCACTCTTATCTCCAACAATAGCACGAGCTAGCGCAAAGTTTAAAGGATGAATCCCATATTCTGAAATAATACGGTGTTTGTTCAGAGTGACCTTCTGAACGGGTCGATGAAGCACTGTAGTGTCATCACAAAGCTGAAAGAAATCTTTGTCACTCGACACAATCACCTTCTGCCAATCAGATAAAGACTGAAGAGAGCAGACAGCTGATATGACATCATCTGCCTCGATCGAAGGCAGCATAATCTGAGAAACAGGCATGCAGTTCAGATATTCTACAAGCCTTGTCTGCTGCCAAACTTTATTCTCCAGTTCCTCGTTCTCTGTAAGATTCTTAATCTCACGATTCAGGCGGATTGGCTTCCTTCCCTCTTTATAGCCCTTATTAATTGACTTTCTTTTTTGCGAGCCGCCTGCGCCATCCCATGCGATCACAATTTGATCCGGCTTTGTTTCACGAACAAGCTTTTGCAGGATCTTTAAAAAGCCCTTCACGCCGCCGATTGGCTGACCATTAGTTGAGAGTGAGGGATCAACAATGTAAGCCCTAAAATACATGTTTAGAGCGTCAATTATTACAGCTCTTGGTTGCTTACTCATCACCTCTACCTCCAGTATAATTTACTATATCAGTTATACATCAAGTGAATATGAAAGTCAACAAAATTTTATGATTCTTCTTCTTCGTCCAAATCTTTATAAAAGTCAGATGCATCGCCCTCACGCTTATCGAACTTCATAATAACTTCCTCATCGATAATCGTAAGAACTCTATCGTAGAATTTTTTATCTTGCATTTTCTCCATCCATCGACCGGGTTGAAACTTTTCCTGAGTTCCATCGCCCATGTCCATAGTATACCAAGACCCAGCAGAGGTTAGGTATTTAGATCCCTTGATAGCATCAAACCAACTCTCTTCATCCTGCACGCCAACATCATCGCCCCAAAGAATCTTGAAAGCACATTGACGACCCTGAGTGCCAAACCTAGATTTCTCAAGTTTAACCTTAACTTCTGAACCGATGCGAAAACCATTATCATCAATAATGAAAGAATTCTTTGCTTTGCGACCCGTTAGCCAAATTCGTAAAGAATAGGCATAGTGCATAGCTTTACCGCCAGGAGTAAAGTAAGGAGTCGTTAACGCCTCAGCGACATTACTTGTAATATTAGTCTTCAACTGATTTAATACAAGTAGCGTAGACTGACTGTTGGCGATAGGCACTGTAAGCTTAGACATTCCTTTTGAAAGGATCCTCGGCTTGACAGCCATTGAAGACAAGGGATTAAAGTCTCCTTCAACATCTGACACGGACGGAGTTAGTGCTAGCGAATCCCAAACAAATAACATCTTGCTATCATTGCTAGCTAACAGATCCTCAATCGTCTCCAATACAAACTCCACAGAACGAGCCTGCACATACAAAACTCGGTCAACATCGCACCCAGCTCTGCCTAGAAAAGAAGGATCGATAGCAGACTCGGAATCAAAATAGACAACATCGATGCCCATCTTCTGAGCGTTTGCAGCGACTTGAGCTGCTAGAAAAGATTTACCTGTCGCCTCTAGACCAGCTATTTCGACAATCTTGCCAACAGGGATACCACCCAACTTGCCTCTGCAAATGATAGAGTCCAGCCACCGAGAGCCAGTAGCAATCCACTCCTTGACAGCCGTTGGATTGTCTTCCGACAAATTGTGAGCTACATTGAGACCCGCCTTCTTATTGATTAGCGCCCTCATGTCTGCAATACTAAGCTTGCCAGCTTTAGCTTTACTTGGTCTTGGCATGTTCTTCTCCTAAAATAAAATGTATGGTGGGGCACCTGTAGACCCGTGCCCCCCTGCGGTGCAGGCTATTTAATCAGAAGAGGAAGCCGTATCCTCTGGCACAGCTGTATCCGAAGCAACCTCTGGTTGCACATCCTCAGCTTCAGCCGCATCCACTACAGCGTCGTCAGACGCTGCGTCTGTTTGCTCCTCTGGTGTAGTCGCATCTGAGGAAGTCTCAGACACTGCGTCACCAACTTGCCCAGCCGTATCGCGATCAGCAGGTGCAGCAGTATCGTCACACTCTCCTCCGCAACCGGAAAAACAAATAAGAACTAGGCTCATCGCCAACAAAATAAAATACTTCATATAAATATTATCCTTTTATTCCTGAAGTTGAGGCACCTATAAACCCGTGCCTCCCTGCGGTTAGAATTACCCTTCGATCTTTAAAATTCCAAGATCAGTATTGATCTCGGTCGACCAGCCGGTAAAAGCATACTCTGGAGCCGAAAGCACATCACCAACAGTAGTTCTCACATTAGCCTCTAAGGTAAAGAAGCCGCGTTTATAATCATACTGCTCGGTAGTGCGCTCAATAAAGTCCATTTCCCAGAAATTATCTTTAATAACATCACTGACATAATCGTTAAATCCAGAAAAATCACGAGGATAATCATCAAGATATTCATCATCGCGAAGCTCCTGAATCACATCGTTCTTAAATCCAGATGTTGTAATAAGACCAGCGACGACCTCAGCAAAGCCAGTGTCTGTCAAGACCTCTTCCTCATAGCCATCCCAGGCATGCACGACATCAGCGCCATCGCTATAAGTTAGAACAATTTCTTTATCGCTGTCTAAATTAGCGGACTTTAGTTTATCATGAAAGCTCATAATTCCCTCCTAGAGAATCTCGATCAACTCTACTTCAAAATTAAGATTCTGCCCAGCTAGAGGATGATTGTGATCAAGAGTGACACCCTCATCATCTAGAGAGGAGATGATAGCTTGAACGACCTGACCCTGATCATTCTTCCCCTGCACTGCATTCCCAACCTTGAACTCAAATCCCTCAGGGAAAGCGGTAACCGGCACCTTAACCACTGCCTCGTCTTGCCGAGGTCCATAGCCCTCTACGATATTAAATTCCTTGGTTTCTCCGATAGTCATTCCAACTACTGCATTCTCAAAGTCGGGTAAAAGAGTTTGAGATCCTACAGTGAAGTCTAAAGTCTCGCCTCGATCACGCGAATTATCAAACACTGTTCCATCATCCAAAGTCCCCTTGTAGTGGACCTTAACCTGCTGCCCATTCTGGACAGTTGTATCATCAACGCTGCTCATAATATAAAAAATCCTTATTTTAAAATAAAAAGAGACATCTGTTTATCCCCATGCCTCCCTGCGGGACGAAGATTTTAACCCAAAAGCTCTTCGAAAGCTTCAGACACGGAGTTAGAATCACCAGAAGACTTTTGTGTGTTATACTTTGTAGTCTCTGTTGACACCTCTTCAGCGTCTGCGTCACCCAAGAGGTGACCGTCCAGCATCGTCTGGACCTCGCTGCTCGTCTTACGATCAAACAGCTCGTCAAACTCAGGAATACTTTCCAAAAGCTCCTTGCACTCATCAGAGTTTTTATCGGGGCAGATCGGACTTGTCTTACGCTTAGGAGTAAGCTTTGTCAACGGGAACTGACCGCCTGGAGGCTTGCCATACTTCATAACAAGATCAGTTCCATTGTCTGTGTCGGTGATATCGCCATACTCTGGGTTTAAAACCAGATTCAGCAAAGTCTCATAAGCCATCTTTCCATAGCCCCAGACGCGAACCCCTGCGTTCTCCTCGCCGCGCACCATAACTGGAGAGAAAAAGCGTTGACGAGCAAAGAGAGACTTCGCCATCTTCTTGCTGTCATCATCACCCTCTCGCCAAAGCTTGCTCGCGAAATCGCACACAGGGCAATCCTCGCCGTAATTCTTCTTTGGACAGAGGAAGCCAGAATTCTTGCCCACATTGTAGTGAAACCAATAATCCTTAAACGGGTCTCCGTCAGCAGTTGGCACAATGCGAATTGTTTGTTCACCCTCCTGCGGCTTCCAAAAGGCGCTGGACTTCTTATCTCCATCGCCGCGATTGTCTAGAGCCTTCTTCTTGGCTCGCATCTTCTTCATATCAAGACCCATAATACTTCTCCTTCTGGGTTTGTTAAAGTAAGTTTGGCTAATATCCCAAACTCCTGTTACATAGACTAACACAGCTAAAAGCGGATGTCAACCTATTTTTTAAAAAAATTATACTTGGACCATTGAGCTGTGCGACAACACATAAACATAATCATCTTCATATTGTGTTTCGTAGACAGCATAAGTGGTTTTAAGTTTATCGTGAGATTGAGCCAATGTTTGCTCTTTTACCTTGGACAGCAAAGAGCCATCGTTAGCAAGTTTTTGTTCGCTGAAGGCATAATAGTAATTCTTTTCGCGAGAGAAGTCAAGAGGAAAAAACATTTTTTCTTTGCCTGTCTCAATATCCACAAAGCCAAAGGTAGATATTCTAGCCATCTCAAGCGGATCGGACGCGACGCCCATAACTATGGTGCTGTGAGTGAATACATTAATCATGTGCAATGTAGAGGCGATCGCGTTATAAATCATATTATCATATGACTTGATCGGAACATCGCCTAGGCTTGCGGCGACCACCGTCTTGTCTACAAGATATATGCGCTCAAAAACTGCTGATCTTGCATACTCTTGCAACACGCCTCGCACTGTATTCTCGTTTAATCTATTTTTCTCAGGGAGGAAGTTTGTATCTGGCTTTATATACAAAATAGTTATTGGCAGCTGCCTAACCTGATACAAAATTCTCAAAGATGACGACGAAATCAATTCAGAGCCGTCGACAATAAATAACACTTCTCCCTTAATGTCTTTAAAAAATGTTTTTAGAGGCGGGCATCGCTCCTCGTAATCTTCAGAGCAAGTCTGCTCAAGCACAGTATAGGTATTTTTTCTTTTACCTTTTTTCTTTCCGGCTAATATCTTGTAAGTAGAATACTGAGGATATTGTGAAAAGATGTCTGCTATAGCTGCACCTGTCTTCCCTAGTCCTATAATACTGATCATAGAGAAAGTCCTCTCATATCACCAAAATTTTTACCAGCGGATACATTCACTTTATACTTTCCTAAATCTGTATTTTCAAAAGTTGAAACCAGATCATTAAGCATATGCTTATCTTCTAGCGACATATCTATGACTAGCGAATCGTGCAATGTAAAAGCTACATATGATTTCTTTTCTTTTAGCAACTTAAAAATATCAATAGCCCTCTTGAGAAGCAGATCACTTGTTGTGCTCTGCACAATATAATTCAAAGCGTGATGTGCATCGCTTTGGATTATTCTATCAAATATAGTCTCAACTTGTTCACCGTTAAAATATTTTTTTATAACTTTATCTCGACTATACGCCTGACTCGATAAGAAGTCTTTTGACCTAGGGTTGTAGAGCCATGCGAAGATTCTTTTCTTTGCTTCCTCTCGGCTGATCAGTCCTCGATAGACCTGTTTTCGATTCCACTCGTGTATGTCTTCTTGAGGCTGCTCCTCTCCAGAAAGGGCTAGCAAGGTTCGTAGTTCAGCTGAATTAAAATCAAACTCTACGAATAGATCATTGTTGGGTGTGACCACAGAGCGGAAGTTCTTATCAAGAGTTAGTATTGGGAAGCTTCCGCGACGAGTGGTCAATCGCCCTGTCTTTGATTTGTATATGTTGTAATCAACAAAATGTGAACTCTCCAGCAACCTTTTATATGTGCTCCTAGCTCTAATAGATGTTAAATCCGATCTCAGATTATCTAGGACAATGTTCAGCTTTCTTGCTTTTATATCTGCGATCATGCATTCTAGATCAACAAGAAAGTCATAATTTTTAGGCTTAGGAACCGTCTCGAAAACATGCTTGGTAATCTGAGTCTTTATCTGTAGAAATTCGTCAAGCAGTGGCGCTGGGACAAGTTGCAGAATGCCATACGAATTAAAGTCAACTCTTGCTGTCTGACAAGCCTTAATATGTGCAGACATTTGATCCGATATATGACGCCAACGGGCGCCTAAGTGCTCTGGGCATGCTTCAGAAAGACTCTTACCAGGCACATATAAAGAAGCGTATTCTACTAGATCTGAGTAATGCTCGCTGTAGCGCCATGTCCTTCTAGCCCCTGTCGGGATAGAGTCATGCAGAGTCCCTTCAAAATAAACCTTTTGTGGCTGCTTCTCATCAACTGGCTGAAATATCACTAAGGCACCTTAATTTTCTTAATCTCACTATTAATATAATCTAAAGCTGTATCAAAGTCAAAGTATTTATACATACGATGAATCTTTTTTACTTCCTTATTGAATTCTACCGGGTTATGATAAACTCCCATCTCCCTCAGGCGAATATAATAATAACTGCGTAGCCAATATTCCGGTGGAAACTTTCCGTTAACCTCTTCAATTGTGATTGTCGACCTGTTGACAAGGCGACTAACTGTTTTTATTCCACCTGCCCCCTTCATCTTGGTTCTCATTTGCTTGACTTGGGGATATGCAGTAACATAAGCATTATACATTTCTATAAGATAAATTTTAAGCGTCTCTATATCATATTTGTGACATGAGTAGTAGTATGTTTCAAAAAGTGTTTTGTGGGTTATGCCATACGGCTCCATATACTTTTGCATTGGTGGGCTAGCAATATCAGCTACGAGACGCCATGGGGCGTTCTTGTCAATATAAAAGCCATGATTTCTAGCCGCATTCCTGTAGAAAGAAAAATTAGGATCCCTGACCCACTGCCTCTCCTTATGAATGTCTTCGCTATGTTTGCCTGGTGCCACTTCAATTATCAGCCCACTAGACAACGGAGAGAAATACCGTGACATGATGTGAGCACTTTTTGTAAAGTGCATTGTCCCAGATGCGTCATCAACCAGTTCCAGAAATTCCCTGATAAAATCAGCAAAGGTAAAGATCCTATGATTCCTACCTTCCTTTTGAAACCAGTAGGTGACTAGATGATCAAACATCGATTGCATATACGAATGATAGTCTTTGCTGGCGCTGATCCACGACCTGGCTGGTGCTATATTTGTTACAAATCCATCTGCTCTGACCCGTCCACGGCTAACAGCTCTTTTCATGTGAGTCTGTAGATCAAGATACGCATCGGCAACAAAGTCTAGAAGCCAGTGAGTGTTCCCTTCGTCGCTTGTCACCTGTTTTAGATTGGTTTCAGAAGGATATACAACATCCCCAGTTGGTCCCAGGCGTCCAAAAAACATATTTCCATACCAAAAATCTATCGGCTTGACATCAGTTATGTCAGAGTTCATTCCGTTCTCTTTCCAGTGCTTTCGAAACTGAAAAGTGGTTGCTGGACCTAACTTATTATTCGCCAAAGAGATCGATATAGGATTTTCAGAGTCAAAAAAGATCGCCATTATTATTTTTTCTCCGGTGATTTATTTTGCTTCGCAGGGCTTAATGAGTCGAGAGCCTGAGTGGTTCCTCCAATCTTAGCTCCACGGCGCTCAGCAGCAGTTTGGAACAACGGATATGCCTCTAAATCAGAACTCCACCCATTACTGTCGATCTTGCCATTAATATTTAGCACTGTATAATACCCACCAAGCCCCATTGCGTTCGCAGCTGCCGCCGAAACACCAAGCGCTGAGGGCGATATGTGCAGATAATTGCCTGGAATCCATATCGTGTTGCCGATCATCGATATTTTTGCGGTATAAGAAGCGACCAACTGACTAATTCCATAACCATTCATCTGAGCTTGGGTCGCCATTAGTTCTGATAACTCCTGATCCTTCTCGAAGGATATTTTTTTAATTGGTCCCGCATCTTGACCGATGCTTACATGATATATTCCGCGTGCTTTATCGGCTTTGTAGTTTCCTGATAAATCTGATTTCGTCCAAGCATTGCAGTATATGTAAATATACTCTACCTGATTTTCTGGCTGACTATATTCATGAGCGTTGTTCCTCTGTGCCCTCTGATACTGTTTAAAGTCGTCTCCAGCGAGGCTGACTCTGCCTTTGTTGGCAATTCTGTCTTTCTGTCCATCACCAAGTGCTGCGGCAATCGTTGTAAATTCAATCCTTGGCGGCTCCAATGGGTTTCTACTGGCGCTTCCGCCTACCGGACCAAAGCTTGGGGCTCCCTCATAGCAGTCATCACCAATTGCAGCCAATATTAATTCATTTATTGAATCTCTAATAAATTGTCTAATTGTGTATACATCTCTACCGGGTGCAACAATCTTCTTGATCCACCATGTCGAGAAAAGATTTAAAGAGATGGGAATGTCAGCAATATTAACGGTGGCTGCTTTACCTGTCCTGGGATCTGTAAAGTTCATAGTGCCAACTAAATACCTAATCGGCAAAGACTTCCCTCGATATGCAGTCTTTAACACCTGAGCGAGAATATCGCCCCAATACATGTAATTCAGCCTTACCTTACCATCCGTAGGAGAACTCTTTGCAGTGTTTCCGGCGTGAAAGTTTTCTAAGTTGTCTTTTGTGTCTTCTTTTGCGTCCTCTTCTTCATCAGAAGTAATCCCTATTTTGGCAAGAATACCTTTCTCAGCTTTCTTGTCTTCGTGCTTTGCTTCAGCTTCTGCCACCTTGTTTTTTGAATGCTCTTCTGTAGCCTTTTTCGCTTTATCTAGGGTTGAGGGGTCTCCACCTTTTTGTGGAGGTGGTGCTTTTGGTCGATCTCCCTCGTCGGTGCCAGAAAACATTCTGCCAGCATCATATTCTGCCTTTTGTTTATCGCTCAATGCCTCATATTGCGCTGGAGACAGCTTAGCCTTTCTCTTTACCTTGCCAACTTTACCGTCGTCCCTTAAGGGTGGATCTTCTCCCCCAATATATTTTTTTGCCCCTTCCGCGATACCGCGAACTTCTCTCGTCCTTATTCGCCCAACCTTTTCTGGGTCGACATCAATAAACCATATCTTTTTAGAGTCGATAAGCGCTTGGATAACACGATTGTATTTCTCTTGACGGTCAGCTTGAACTTGTTTTGCGACATTAGCTTCCTGTTCCACAACCTTACGCTCATACTCTTGTTCAGCCTTATCCTTGGCGGCGAGATCTTCAAGGGCGGCGATTTTATCGTTATCGGCTTGTAGGGCTTTCTTATATTCTTTCGATCTAGTTTTATCATCTCCAGCATTCGCAGTGGCTTCGTATGCTTCTTTTGAGGTTTTTTGGGCGTCATCTACTTTTTTCGCACTTTCTTTTCTAGATGCCTCAGCGGCTTCTTCTTTTGCTTGAGCCGCATCGAGTTTTTTCTGCTCATCTCTAATCAAGTTCTGTTGTTCAGGATCAGACCATAAGATGTTGGTTGATAATTGACCAAGCTTTGCATCAGCATAGCCCATATATTCTGCTTCAATCTCGATTGAACCGTCATCGTTAAATGATAATTCATGACTAGTCAAAGTTAGGGTTAGCGTATTAGTGGATTGCGCAATTGCTTTTCTTTCAGAAGCTGTGAAAGATAACGCTGTTGTATTTCTAGGGGCGCTCCAGCCGTAAACAATTTGCACTGCAAAAAAATCTTGGCTTGGTCTTCTTTGACCGGCAATCTTTTTACCATGCTTGTCATACTTATATGTTCTAGCCTGTGGGTGTAGAACAAGATCTAACAGCCCAGATCGATCGAGTGCAGCAAGGCTATCTGCTGTAAATTTTATAGTTATTTTTTGACGCTTACCTGTTGTTGAGCCACCGCCACCTTGTTCAAGCTCGTAAGTCATCTCTTTTAGACCAACCTGATCGCCTCGCATACCCCTATTTGATGTCATGCTGGCGACCTGTGTGTCGTCAGTAAAAGTTTTAAATTTAATTTCTCTTTTTTTGCTAGATTCTGTGCTAGCTTTCTTTGTTATCGGATCAACCGATACACGAAAAAGCCTAACTGTCGGCACCAAAAACGCAAACTTATCGTTAGTGAGACCTAAAAAAGCCTCGCGACCGGGCTTGGTTGTCAGCTTTTGCAGAACATCCGTTGGGTTACCCATAACACAGGAAAAAATCTTACCGCCACCATATCCCTTTGGATTGGTCGATGCGCGAGCATATGTCTGAAAGTTGTCCGCTAGATAACACTGCAAGTTTAAGCGGTCAGTTTCAGCTCCCTCCGCAGAGTCGCGTTTTTGCTTTTCCCCAATCTCTGGGGCGTCACCAAAAATTCCCATAACCTATGCCCCTAGAATTGTCCTTATTCTCCACAATGGTGTTGGAATACGCAATGTATCGCCAATACTTAGATGAGCCTCGGTTGGCTTCTGATTATACCAAGCAATAATCCACCATAGTTCAGAATCGCCATAATACTTATGAGCTAGCTTATAATACCTATCTCCTAAAGACCAAGTATGACCGATCTCATCTATTTCTTCTAGGTCTTCTTCATCAATCTCTGTAAACTTAGGTGTTGAAAAGTAACGAAAATGATTCAACTTTCGATCTTTAAGTTTCTGTTCATACAAATCATTGCTTGTGCGAAGTATTTGCCTGCCGTCGTATCTGCTCATTTTACTTTAGCTCCCTTGCCGGGATTTGTCATGGCTTTTTCAGCCCTCTCTGCTGCTGCTGGATCTTCCATGGACATGGTTGGTCCTGGCGGCGGCTCGCGAGACATGCCCCCATAGTTATCAGAAGCGAGAGACTGCGGGGGGGCATTGTTATCCGCCTGACCATATGGATAATTAGAGGTTCTAAAAGTATTTTTTTCTGCGTCCCAGCCGACAGCAAAGTTATGAATCACCTGCATCTCAGCAGTTAGAGAGATAGTTTGAGGGAACATCGCCCCAGCATCCAAAAAGAATCCTGCATCGAAGTCTGGAGAATATTCAAACCCGCCTAGAGTGCCAAGGAGACCGCTGGTTGCCGCGTCGGCGCTGGCTTGTGTGCCCGCTTTACCAATCAAATTACCGAACTTTACTTTAAAAAGAGGAGCCGAGGCAATAGACCCCGCACTGTCGTCGCCAGATATATAAGTAGGATAAAGCATTCGGAACAACGCCTCGCACTTAGCCATATTTCTCTTAGCTTCAGATTCGTGCGCGGCGATAACATCCCACTCTATGTTTATTGTTCTAGCTGTGTTTTGAAAGGTGGTGATAGGATCCATTCTACCGTAAGCTTCTTCTGTGTTCCAATTAGATGAATATGAGTCCGTAAAAGAAGTAACAAATCCCTTAAATTTAACAGATGTTCCAGTTGGAACATGAAAAAGTTCAACAGAGTAATTCGGTGCTAAATGATCAGTGGGGTCAAACCAATCGCTTCTATCTCTTTGTTCTGATCCAACCCTCTGACCATGGTTAGTGTTTGAATTTCCGCTATTTTCCGCCATAACCTATTATACCCCACTTATGTCATACTTGTCAATTTATTTCTTTTACCCAGCAAGCCTTCGACTGTGCGCCCAAGCTCTTTACCGTCCAACTCAAGCACGACAGTGCTGCCTCCACCGCCCGAAGAGCCACCAGAGCCGCCCTGATTGCTACTGATTTTAGCGATCTTTTCAAGCAACCTTTCAAACTCATTGCCGACACCACTCAAAACAGAAAATCTGGTGCCCAAGTCTAATTCGCTGTATTGTCTTGCTGCATCGACAACCCTTTCCACATGATCGACCCTCTCGGTTGTTAAAACCGTGAGCCTCTCAGACGCGGTTGCAACATTATCTAGAGACATCGAAAAGCTCATAAAACGCCACATCGACATATCCGATAGAGATTCGCCCAGAACCCACATCGCCCAGCTAAGTTCATGCAGCATATCAATGGTATTCATTGTAAGCTCAGAAATGGTCTCCATAAACCTTATCAAAGCATCAAGAGTCGGCTCATATATTTTGTTTAATGAATCTGCCACATAATCTAAACCAGTCGACAGCATCATCAATCCGAAAAATGCGCTGAAGCCAAACATAGCAAGCATCATTACTGCAAAAGCCATAGAATTCATAAGCGGCACAAGCAAAGCAAAAATAGACATTATCTCATACCACATCGGAATAAATGAAAAGAATTGTTGCAAAGAAGAGTTAAGATTCTGCGTTGCCTCATTCCAAACAACCACACCCATCCCAATGAGCATGAGCGGAGTAACCAATGCTGGCAAGAACAAAGCTGCCAGAAGCGCGCCGTGACCAAGATCCATGAAGGCGGTTCCAAGCGCAGAAAAGAGCCATATGCTCGACATCAACTGAAATGACATCTCCTCAAGCATTTCAAACAATTCTTCAACAGCTGGAACAGATTCTGATATTCCCGCTCCTGCGAATTCTGCAACCTTACCAAGACCAGTCATCATGTCTGCGAGAGATCGCAAATCATCAGAATCAACCAGAAGCAAACTTAAACCCAGCCCGACAAGTCCGATTGCCATTAAGAGCAAGCCGATCATCGCAGCTAAGCCACCAGGGAGCATCAACAAGCCGGCTACAGCAAGAAGCATAAGTTGCCCAGCGAACAGGGCAAATTGAGGAAGAAGCGGCACAAGCATCATAAAGCTAGAAACAAATAAACTAAACGCGGCAGCAACAATATACACTGCAATACCAACCAAGAGCATAACGCCGCCAAAAATAGCCAAGCCAATACCGGCGCCGGCAATTGCGGGCAAAGCAGCTGTCAAAGCCATAACCATACCAATCATGGTCGCGCCGAAGACCGCTAGGGCAACAGCGATTGCCAAGATCTCCCCTGCGCTAAATCCTGAGAAAGAACGAACAAGCTCAGCGACACCATAGGCAGCGATAAACACACCGAGACCAATCATTATAAAAGTTGCACCTAATGCTAAAAGCGCTGGGATGTTGGGTGTAATAGCCTGCAAGAGTGCCTTAAGATACACAATGAAGCCACCGCCTGATGCAGCTGCTTGAGTATTAGCCGCTGCCATACTTGATGTTGCTGCCGCATTAGTGCTCTTAATACCAGTATCGGTGGCTGTGGCAGCAGTAGAAGCTGCTTGCACCGACGTGCCCATTACCATCGCCTTGATCTTGGCATATTGCGCAAAAATAAAGCCTTTAACAGAAGCTATACCAGTAGCTATTGTTCCGAAAAAGGATGAAAATCCAGTTATCACACTCCCAAGCGGTCCACCAATAAAATAAAGTGCGCCACCTAGAATCATTGCCCACTTACCAATTGGATTCATCGCAATAGCCGCCAGAGTGTCAGCGAAAAAGGCAAATATGTCTGTTATCGGTCCCACAGCGATAGCGAGAGCTTCCATCGCCTGAGTCAGCCTCTCCTGCGCCGACTGTGCGGCAGCTGCTTTATCCTTTATGTCGTCCATGGAACCAGTAGCATTACCAGCTTTGTCCATAGCTCCAGTTAGATCGCTCATGTTGGTATTCATAAACTTTGCTAACTCGCCGGCATCTTTCATACCAGCAGCATTTGCGACCATTTGCTTTTCAGCGCGAGACATGCTCTCAAAATCTTTACCAGATGCGTCTAGAGCCCCCTTGATCAACACGACTCTTTCTTCCAGAGACGCATTTAATAACTCATTGCTGTCCAAGAACTGACCACCAAGGGCTGCGTTAAGCTGACCGGCTCTCTTTGCGGCGCCTGAAATAGTATCAAGTTCCTGCATCGAGCCAACAAGACCATCGATTGAGATACCTAGGGCAGCGGACGCTCCAGCTAATTTTTTGAATACTTGAGGAGCTTCTTTGCCATAGACAGCGAGATCTCCCATAACAGAATTAAAGTCACCTGTAATCTGACCGATGCTAACACCAAGAGTTTTAGCTAGACCACCAAGCTCGGCGCCAAAAGCCTGACTCTCGTCCTTGGACATACCCATAACTTTTGTTGTGTTCGTAAGAAGCTGACCGGTCGTGGCGGCGTCGACACCGATTTCCTGCATTGTCGCAGCGAATCCAACTAATTCTTCTTGAGCGTCTTCGGTCATCAAGCCAAAGCCAGCCATATTCTGCGATAAGCCAACAAGTGCCTGGGCGGCTTCCCCGGAAGACACACCAAGCTCTAGAGTATCTTGATACACCTCTGTGACCATGGCGTCATATTGTTCGCCAGATCCTAAAGACTTTGCAACAGAAGCTCGGGCATTGTCCAAACCCATAACAGCTTTCATCGTCTGCTGAACAACACCAGTCATAAGAGAACCGGCAATATTCTCCATTGTAAAGGTTTCTTTTAATCCCTTGCCTGCGGCTTCGATGGCAGCGGCGAATCCTTGTGTTTTAACCGTGCTTAAAAAGGCGCCTGTGGCTGATCCCTTCCAAGCATCGCCAATGCCAGTTACGGTTTCTAAAACACCTTTGGTTGCTTCAGTTAAATTTTCAGTTTTTGTTAAGTTGTCTTCTAGGGCGTCGGCTTGAGCCAACAGTTTATCGATAACATCTTGTTCTAAGATTTGGCGTTCGTGAACAGCGCCAATTTGCGCCTCAAGAGCAGCAATCGCAGCCTTATCAGCGGCGGTCCTCTCACCGCCCTTAGCTTTGATAAGATTTATTTCTTCAGCGAGACCAGCGATGATCTCGTCGCCCTTCGTCTGAGCCTCAGCAATTAGCTTAAGCTCTTCCCTCTGCGCTGCAAGAGTCTGCTGTTTAAGGAACAGTTCTCTTTCAGCCGTAGTTTTGAGATTGCCCTGTATCTCTTCAATACGAGCCATCTGCTCAGCTAACTGCTGAGCAGCTGCTACCGCTTCAGGTCCTACTGGTTCTGTCTCTTCAGCCATCCTTGATTAAAACCCTATATTACCTACTTGAACGGCCACTTCAAGCTTGTCTTACGCTCGAAATCCCGCACTGACTTGTTTAATTTAAATCTACTCTTATATGTTCTGGGATCGTTGAGACCATACTTCTTATAAGCCTGCATATATCTCTTTTCGCTACCCAAAGCACGCGCAAAAGACTTGACATCGCCCCTGCTTCCCTTGACTGTCACAGGAATCGATGAGCCTCCAAACATTTGTCTGAGCAACATCTTTATTCCACTGCCCATCATCTGCAATACATTAAATTCTTCAAGCTTGCCACTCTTTAACTCATCCAAGTCAATAATAATTGGCGTCAAATCGTTAGTTGTCTGCTCGGACATGTCACGGACCTCCCTCTGGGTATAATAATTCATTATAAATAGTTATATTTTCAATAAAAAAGGGCTCCAATATTGGAACCCTTCATTTTTATCTCTTATAAAGAAAGCTAGCGCCGTCCAGATGGCTTTTTAACCCTTGATTTGGCTTTTGCTTTCTCCATTTGAGCTTTCTCATCTTCAAATTGTTTTTGAAGCCTCAACAAGAACCAAGTCCTGATCTTTACTGGTAAATTATAAGCCTCAATGAAACTCCAACCACCATGATATTTCAGGACGAAGAACTGCTCATAAACACTTTCGATGTATTTATCTCCGAGGCCAAAAAAAGTCCGTCGTAAACGGCACCTCCATCTCTTGCTCGAAGCCGCAAGAGTGACATTCAAAATGCTGAGTTAAATCAACATTAGGCATGAGTTTGTCATAGATAGCTCGAAGGTATCGAGAGTCTAGTGCTGGCATAACATCAATAAATTTATTAATATTTGCCTTGTCAGCGCTACCATTGACTGAAACAATGGTCTGACGAAGCTGATCTGTCAAGCTTGCCTCAGGGAGCTTCTGCTTTTTCTTCATGGCAGCTGCTTTTGCCAAGAACTTCTCATGATGTCCGTTAAGCAACTGAAGTTCTACTTGCACCTTGCTCTTGGGGCACTGAACGATCCATGTATTGTTCTCAGTTGTCTTCATCTCGGCTGCTGTATCGGGAGAGTTAGCCTCCACAGCCTCTGTGCCGCCATTACTAATCGAAGACTGCTCTAGATCAAAACTATGATCCTGAGATGTTCCACAAGCTGGGCAAGTAACTTTTGTTTGATAATCAGCACCATAGCCTGTGATACGAGAAGCAACGATAACAGCGTTCTTGTCACCAATAAGAAGATCAGAAACTTTAATCTTCTTGTCAACAATAATATTTTGCAAGAAACGATCGATTGCAACACCCTTCTTCAGCAGGGATTTAGAAGTTAAAATATCTTCATCCTTCGCTGTCATAAAGCGGATCTCGATATGTTCTTGGTCACGCAAAGGGTGCCCCTCTGCATAGAACCTACCCTTCGAAGGTAGTTCAACAAATTCTGTTGGACAGCTAAAGTCCAAGCTCATGCCTTGCGGCGCGGAGGCAGCAGGCTCTGCTGCGATCGCAGGCGCAGGATCAGCCGATGTGATCTTACGCTCTCCCGTGCGATCTTCGTTATTACGGATTGCCATATATTACCCCATAAAAAAAACAAAGTTACTATAACTAATGTAGTTCATTACAGTAACTTTGTTAAGTTTTTTATGAAATTATTTTAGATTAGATGCCGCTTGTGTCGCCTGTCTGACCAGTGGTCTGAGCCGAACGATCAGCGCCCTTGTTCATCTGAGCGTAATCGTAACGGATCTCAATCTCGACATCAACCATGTCATCTGACTCATAATCTAACTCACCCAACTTGACATCCTTGATCCAAGCATTGACAAGTTCCCACTCTTCGATCTCTTTACCGTCAGCGCCAATCTGCTGGATTCTGACAGCACCAAGAGCTTGAACTGCTTTTGCCTTGGAGATTGTGGAAGCCTGTGCGCTCTGTGCATCTTTTGGCAGCTGGTAGCCAGACTCTTGAATAATTTTCAGCATTGTTGCTGCTGCATCTGGCTCAACAGGATCTGCAAGAGTCACGGTGACTGTGTTCCACTCAACTCGACCTGGGTAATAAAACTTGTGATTCAAAAAGGTGTGCTCAGTCTCGGACACTGCAAAGCTAGGCTTTGATACCTTCTTGCAAATCCAAGATGGGATTCCACCTAAGTAAAGAATCCATCTATAAGCCCTCTTGGGCTCAACTTTGTAATCTGACCAAAAACTCCCTGCCATTTTGTTAATCTCCTGTTATAAAAAACTTTCTGGTTTTGTAATAAATAGTCGGGGGTGAATAAATCACCCCCTAGCCTTTTGTTTAATCTTCGAATGAAGCTCCACTATTTGTGATTACAAAGTCTACTGCGATGTATTCAATCGCTCTTGCAGGCTTGAGCAAGATCTTTGCATACATAATGTTTCTGTCAACCAACTCTGGAGTCGTAGTTGTCTCATCCAAGATAACCTTAAACTCTGTGAGCCCCAGACGCGACTGAACGCTGCGCAGGAATGGATTGACGCGGCTGAGGAACCTGTTCCATGTGCTACGCACATTCTGGTCGAACAGAGTCGTTGCAGCCATTCTCGAAATTTCCTTCTTGACAAAGATCATCAAGCGACGAACATTAATTCTATCAAGAGCAGATGGGGTTACCTGCATTGTCTTCTGACCGAAGATAACGATACCCTCTGCTGGGAATGTAGCGATAGGATTAACATTTGCCGAGTAAAGCTCATCGCGCTGCTTCGAAGTTAATCGATCACGAACGCCGATCACTGGCAGTCCAGCAGAACCCTCTGACAGACCACCGCGAGTGAAGCCTGCGGGTGCGAACCAGATCTCCGACTGAGCCTCCGAGCTTCCCATTGTGCCGATTGCGACAACCGATGGTGGAACCCAAAGAACTGCATCACCCTGCTGGTCCCTGACCTGCACCCATGGGTAGTAAGAGCAAGCGTAGCTTGAGTTAACCCCCATCGTATCAAGATTGCCGAGAGTGGTGCTTACCGAGCCGCCATATGCAGCGAACGTAGTCTCAGTGTTGTTACGATTTGCGCGTGGCAAGTAACCGCCCTTAAGGTCCAAGACCGCAAGAGAATCCGCCCTCTTTTCACAAGTATTAATTAAGTGCTGGTTGATTCCATTGTTTGTGATACCAGGGACAGCCATCAAATTGCACTCAACAACCTCTGGGTCTGCGCAGGTATCGATAGCCTTACGAACCGAGTAATACTCGTAGCTAGTCTTATCTGTGGCACCGGCGCCGATATGAATATCAGGTGCGAAAGGATCGAGCGCACGCACGTCAAGACCGTCAAAGCCGCCATGCAGAGCCATGGTAAACCTGTCAACACCAGCATCAATCGTTGTCTTGTAGCTACCACCAGAACTAATCGAATCGTCAGCCAAGCGGTTACCCTCTGCCCAAATGTGTGCGCCATCAAGGGCTTTAACATCGTCTAGAGACATAGCGAAAGAGGAAGTTACAACATCAGCGATCGCATTTGCCGCCATAGGATAAACTAGATCGCAGTAGCCATTCTGGTGGACCTTTGCAGAGCCACTCTCCAAGGTGTCGACACCCCAGTAGGCTTGTTTCTTGCTGCCGAGATCTCCACT
>MDSW01211428.1_pt1 | contig 22731 bp, 19 predicted proteins | sample 811171 | NCBI WGS metagenome assembly MDSW01 (sample SAMN05326641, study PRJNA326480) | marine metagenome | isolation source: seawater | place: Atlantic Ocean: North West | collected 2012 | reverse complement strand
AAGTACAGTTAGGCTGTAGTGAAATCAGGTAAACTCTATGTGGTGCAATACCATGTATATCAGGATTTAAAAGTGGCTCGCTTTTTCTTGAGGGGTAGGTAGCTTGAGGTGATGAGTAATCATCATCCTAGATAAATGATAGCACTCTTTTTGTGAGAACAGAATCCAGCTTATGTGTAATTACTAATTTAAAGCCAACACCTAGTGTTGGCTTTTTTTATTATATGTGTTAAGTTAATAATACACATGTTCTTGTAGATATATATTGCAAAGGTTTAAGGAACGTTATGTTGTTTAATCCAGAGAGCATAGAACTTATATTAAAAAAATACTAATTATATAGTTGATTAAATTATTCTATATAGAGTGATAATTTTATACTAACTTCTTAAATAAGATAGAAAAACATATTATATTTGCACCGTAGAATTTTTAAATAGATAAAATTATGCCGAAAAGAACATTTCAACCATCAAATAGAAAAAGGAAAAATAAACATGGTTTTATGGATAGAATGTCTACCGCTGATGGTCAGAAGGTATTATCTAGAAGAAGAGTAAAGGGAAGATCTAGACTGACAGTTTCAGATGAGATTAAACATAAATAGGGTTTATTTTTTAAATTATAAATAGAAGTGTTGCATAAGCAGCACTTTTTTTTTACGTTGATAAAATTAGATAGTTGTTAATATCTAATTGGTAAACAGAAATAATAAAGAAATTAAAAATTCTAAATTCGCACTTAAAATTTTATATAATGCCTAGAAACAATTCATTAAAGTCAGTACTAATCATTGGTAGTGGTCCTATAGTAATTGGTCAAGCATGTGAGTTTGACTATTCTGGCTCACAAGCTTCAAGATCATTAAGAGAAGAAGGTATAGAAGTTTCTTTGATTAATTCAAATCCAGCTACTATTATGACTGATGAGGTGGTTGCAGATCATATTTATTTAAAACCTTTAACTGTTGATTCAATTGTTGATATATTAGAAGAACGACATATAGATGCTGTTTTACCTACAATGGGTGGTCAAACAGCTTTAAATCTTTGTATAGAAGTAGATGAGAAGGGTATTTGGGAGAAGTATAATGTTGATATTATAGGTGTTGATATATCAGCCATTCATATTACAGAAGATAGAGAGAAATTTCGTAAACTAATGGGGGAGATTGATATTCCAGTAGCTCCAGCTAAAATTGCAACTTCTTTCTTAGAAGGTAAGGCGATTGCACAAGAGTTAGGCTTCCCTCTTGTGATACGTCCTTCTTTTACATTAGGAGGAAGTGGGGCTTCATTTGTACATACTAAGAAGGAATTTGAGGATTTATTATCAAAAGGATTACATGCTTCTCCAATACATGAAGTGTTAATTGATAAAGCAGTCTTAGGTTGGAAGGAATATGAATTAGAGCTTTTAAGGGATGATAATGATAATGTTATTATCATTTGTAATATTGAAAATCTAGATCCAATGGGGATTCATACAGGAGATTCAATTACTATAGCTCCTTCAATGACATTATCAGACACAACATATCAAAAAATGAGAGATATGGCAATTAAGATGATGCGTTCTATCGGTGAATTTGCAGGAGGTTGTAATGTGCAGTTTGCTGTAAATCCAGATTCTTCTGAGGATATTATTGCTATTGAAATTAACCCCAGAGTATCCCGTTCTTCTGCATTAGCATCAAAAGCAACAGGTTATCCTATTGCAAAAATAGCTGCTAAATTAGCAATAGGATATACTTTAGATGAATTAAATAATCAGATTACAAAAACAACATCTGCTTGCTTTGAACCTACATTGGATTATGTTGTTGTTAAAATACCAAGATGGAATTTTGATAAATTTAAAGGTTCAGATATTCAACTGGGATTACAAATGAAGTCAGTTGGTGAAGTAATGTCTATTGGTCGTTCTTTTCAAGAAGCATTACAGAAAGCATGTCAATCTTTGGAAATAGGTCGTAATGGTTTAGGAGCTGATGGAAAAGGAAAAACAGATCAAGATGTTATTTTACATGAATTAAAACATGCAAGTGGGGACAGAATATTTAGAGTGTATGATGCAATGCGTATAGGTATTCCTACTAAGAAGATACATGATATAACTAAGATTGATTATTGGTTTTTACATCAAATAGAAGAGCTTTTAGTTCTTGAAAGAGAGATTGAGAAATATACTATAGATGATATTCCTCAAGATCTTCTTTTAGAAGCTAAGATGAAGGGTTATGCTGATAGACAGATTGCATATTTAGTTAATTGTTTAGAGAGTGCTGTCTATGATAGAAGAAATGCTTGTAATATTAAGAGAGTATATAAACTAGTAGATACGTGTGCTGCTGAATTTAAAGCAGAAACACCATATTACTATTCTACTTTTGAAATGAATAAAGAAGAAGATGGCTGTGAGTTTGCTGAAAATGAAAGTGATGTAACTAATAATAAAAAAATTATTGTGCTTGGATCAGGTCCAAATAGAATAGGACAAGGTATAGAGTTTGATTATTCATGCGTACATGGTGTTTTAGCAGCTAAGGAGTGTGGTTATGAGACTATTATGATTAATTGTAATCCTGAGACTGTTTCTACTGATTTTGACACTGCAGATAAACTATATTTTGAACCTGTTTTTTGGGAACATATTTATGATATTATTTGTCATGAGAAACCAGAAGGTGTAATTGTTCAGTTAGGAGGGCAAACTGCCCTTAAATTAGCTGAGAAACTTGAGCGTTATGGTATTAAGATTATGGGGACTTCATATCATGCATTGGATGTCGCAGAAGATAGAGGTAGATTTTCAGAATTGCTTGAAAAGAATAATATCCCATATCCAAAATTTGCAGTTGCTGAAACTGCAGAAGAAGCATTAGAAATTTCTAAATCTTTAAATTTCCCAATACTTGTTCGACCATCTTACGTGCTTGGAGGTCAGGGAATGAAAATTGTGATTAATGAAGAAGAATTAGAACATCATATTGTTAATCTATTAAAAGATATTCCAGGTAATAGAGTTCTTTTAGATCATTATCTTGATAAGGCAATTGAGGCTGAGGCAGATGCTATTTGTGATGGAAAAGACGTGTATATAATTGGTATGATGGAGCATATTGAACCTTGTGGTATTCATTCTGGTGATTCGTATGCTGTATTACCTACTTTTGACTTAAGTGATAATGTGCGTCAGCAAATGATAGATATTACAAATAAAATAGCTGTAGCGTTAGAAACAGTAGGGTTAATTAATATTCAGTTTGCTATTAAAGACGAAAAAGTATATGTTATTGAGGCAAATCCTAGAGCATCTAGAACGGTGCCTTTTATTGCTAAAGCATATAAAGAGCCTTATACTAATTATGCAACAAAGGTAATGTTGGGCAAGAAGAAGATAAAAGATTTTAATTTTAAACCTACTAAGAATGGTTATGCAATAAAGGTTCCTGTCTTCTCGTTTCACAAGTTTCCTAATGTAAATAAAGAGTTAGGGCCAGAAATGAAATCAACAGGAGAAGCAATTTATTTTATTGATGATTTACAAGATGATTATTTTACTAAAGTATATTCTGAAAGAAATTTATATTTAAGTAGATAGAATGTTAGCTTTTCTAAAATTTTTATGTTGGTTTTTATTTATTTATTATCTTGTCAAAGTATTAGTAAGAATTTTAGCTCCAATATTATTAAGAAACATAACAATAAAGATGCAAGATCGTTTTAAAGATCAATTTCATAAGCAATATACACGATCAGAAGATACTGTTCAGAAAGAAGGTAAAATAACTATTGAAAAAACTAATAATTCACGCAAACAATCTAAAGATATTGGTGATTATGTAGATTTTGAAGAAATAGAAGATTAAAATACTATATTATGGGTAACATAAAAAAAATAACACCACATTTTATAATTATACTTTTATTTTTGGTTATTTCATTAACTTATTTATCTCCCTTACTTCAAGGTAAGATGCTTAATATGATGGATGTTACTCATTGGAAAGGTATGAGTAAGGAGGTTGTAGATTTTCGAGAATCAACAGGTGAAGAGCCACTTTGGACTAATTCTATGTTTTCAGGAATGCCAGCTTATCAGATTTCTACAAAATATAAAGGTAATCTTATACAGTATGTGCCTTCTATACTTTCTTTAGGATTACCCAGACCAGCTAATATGTTGTTTTTATACTTATTAGGTTTCTATATTTTACTGTTATCTTTAAAAGTAGATTATCGTATTTCAGCTATTGGTGCTATTGCATTTGCATTTTCTTCGTACTTTTTTATTATTATTCAGGCTGGTCATATGACAAAAGCACATGCGATTGCTTATATGCCTATGGTTATTGCTGCAGTTCTTTATACTTATCGAGGAAAAATGTTGTTAGGAGGTGTGTTGACTGCCCTTACAGTTGCATTAGAACTTTATGCTAATCATTTGCAGATTACGTATTATTTGATTCTAATATTATTGTTTATAGGTTTTACGGAATTAGTAAAGTCAATAAAGACAAATAATTTAGTTGATTTTCTAAAACGTTCTGCAGTGTTATTAATTGCAGCATTATTAGCTTCAGGAACATCGCTTACTAGACTTTCTACTACTATGGAATATGGTAAAGATAGTACAAGAGGGAAATCTGAATTGACAAATAATCTAGATAATAAAACATCAGGTTTAGATAAGGATTATGCTACAGCTTGGAGTTATGGTGTTGCAGAGACTTTTACTCTCTTGATTCCTAATTTTCATGGAGGGAGTAGTTCAAATAGTGTATTCTCTCTAGAAGATGATTCAGAAACTTTAGATTTCTTACGACAATTTAGAAATAAAAAAATAGCAAATGTATTAGCACAGAAATCTTCATCTTATTGGGGTGATCAGCCTTTTACGTCAGGGCCAACTTATTCAGGAGCTATTGTTATCTTTTTGTTTGTTTTAGCTTTATTGTTTTTGAGATCTGATATTAGAATTTGGGTTTTATTAGCTACTATTATGTCTATTATGCTTGCTTGGGGAAAAAACTTTATGCCCTTAACAGAATTATTTTTAGACTATTTTCCTGGCTATAATAAATTTAGAGCAGTATCTATGATTTTAATTATAGCAGAATTCACTATACCTTTATTAGCTTTTATAGCATTAGATAATTTTTTAAATATTGATAAAGAAGGGAAAAAGAAATCATTACAAATAGCTTTTTATATTACAGGAGGTATAACTCTTGTTTTTGCTTTAATGCCTTCTATTTTTTTTGATTTTCTTTCAGAGAGTGATTTTAGGCCTTTAGCTCCAGATGTTAAAATTCCAAATGGTTTTTTAGATGGCTTAGTTACTGATAGAGCTCATTTATTAAGTATGGACGCTTGGAGATCTTTTGTTTTTATTTCTTTAGCTTTTGGACTCCTATGGATTTATCTGAAGAATAAAATAAAAAAACAATATGTTATTCTGATTGTGGGAGTATTAGTTTTATTTGATATGTGGACTGTCAATAAAAGATATCTACATAATGATCATTTTGTGAGAAAATCAAAAGTAAAGACACCTTATAAACCGACACAGGCTGATAAAATTATTTATAATAAAGAAGGTTTTGATTTCAAATCATATCCAGACTTTCCGCATTTTAGAGTTCATAATAAGGCTGCTAATACTTTTAATGATGCTAACACCTCATATTTTCATAAGTCAATAGGAGGATATCATGGAGCTAAATTAAAGCGTTATCAGGAACTTATAGATTATCATATTACAAAAGAGAATTCTTCTGTAATCAATATGCTAAATACAAAGTATATAATTAATAAACAAGGAAGCGTGGAGACTAATATTAATGCTATGGGTAATGCTTGGTTTGTAAGTGCTATCAATGTAGTACCTAATGCTGATAGTGAAATAGCTGCTTTAAATGGACTTGATGTTAGAAATATGGCAGTTGTTGATGAACGTTTCAAAGATCAGTTAATTACTAATCTTTCTAGTAATAACGGAACAATCTCTTTACTTGAATATAAGCCTAATTATTTAAAATATGATTCAAAATCTACAAGTGATGGTATTGCTATTTTTTCAGAGATCTATTATGAGAAAGGTTGGAATGCATATATTGATGATGTACTCTATCCACATTTTAGAGTTAATTATGTGTTAAGAGGAATGAAGATACCTGCCGGTAATCATATTATTGAATTTAAATTTGAACCTTCATCTTATAATATAGGGGAGTCACTCTCATTAACTTCTTCTATTATTCTTTTATTATTATTAGTTTTTGTGTCTTTTAAGGAGTTGAAATCCTAATGAATAAAGTTTTAATTATCTCATACTATTGGCCTCCTTCTGCAGGGTCAGGTGTTCAAAGGTGGTTGAAATTTGCAAAATATTTACCTCAAAATAATTGGAAACCTATTATTTATACTCCTAAAAACCCATATTTTGAGGTAGAAGATGAAAAATTATCAGCAAATATACCTTCAGAGGTTGATGTTTGGAAAACTTCAATTTGGGAGCCATATACATTAAAAGATAAATTATTAGGAAAAGGAAAGAAACATATTCAAACCTCAGGTGTAATTTTAGACCAGAAATCATTTAGAAATAGATTGTTAAATTGGGTAAGAGGTAATTTTTTTATTCCTGATCCTAAAGTATATTGGGTAAAACCTTCTATTTCATATTTGAGTAATAAAATTCAAGAACATAAAATATCACATATTATTACTACTGGACCTCCTCATTCTATGCACTTAATAGGCTTAGGTCTTAAAGAAGGGTTTCCTAATTTAAATTGGATTGCAGATTTTCGAGATCCTTGGAGTGAATACGATTTGTTAGATACCTTTCATTTATCATATTTAGCGAGAAGAAAACATAAGAGATTAGAGAGAAGTGTTTTGCAAAATGCTGATGTTACTTTAACTGTCAGTGAAACTTGGGCTAGAGATTTAAAAAGGTTAGGGGCAGAGCGTGTAGAGTTATTAACTAATGGTTATGATGAAGATGATTTTCAGAATATAGGCAAGACAAATGATAAATTTATTATTGGTCATTATGGCTTGCTCAATCATTTGAGAAATCCTAAAATATTATGGAGCGCATTAAATGATTTATGTAAGGAGCATAAAGATTTTAATGAAAAATTAGAGATTCATCTCTCAGGCAATATTGATCATTCTGTTTTATCTAATATCAAAAGTTTTCCTAGACTTAACCTAAAAGTAAAAGAACTGGGTTATTTAAGTCATTTTGAAGTTTTGAAGCGTTATAATGAGACATCACTTTTACTTTTATTATTATTTAATTCTAAGAGTGGAATAGGTAATTATCCAGGTAAAATATTTGAGTATTTTGCTGCGAGAAAACCAATTTTAGCATTTGGGCCTAATAAAAGTGATGTGCAGAAATTATTAGAAAGAGTTAATGTAGGAAGGTATTTTTCTTATGAAAGCGATGATATTAAAGAGTATATATTTGATCTTTTTAATTCTTCTAATAAAGCTCTTATAAATTATGAGATAAGAGATTATTCTAGGAAGAATTTAACCAAAGATTTGGTGAATATTTTAAACACATTAAGATAATGGGAGTTGTTCGAAATCAAAGTATTAAGAATTCTATAAGTTTCTATATTGGAATGGCTATAGGTGCTATTAATACTGTACTTCTTTACCCTAATGTTTTTAATAGTTACCCTGAACATTTTGGATTAATTCAGATTATTGTTGCTTATGCAATTCTAATTTCTACCTTTTCTTCATTAGGAATTCCCAAAATATTTATTCGTTTCTTTCCTGCAGTTAAGGAAAAAGGACAATTATATTTTTTTAGTTTGATTACTTCTTTATTTGGTTTTGCAATCATAAGCTTTATTTATTTCTTTTTTAAACAAAATATTCTTGATCTTATACAGGCAAGTGAATTGTTAAGAGATAATTTTTATTACATTATTATTCTTGTTTTCTTTATTAGTTTTTATGACTTATTGACGGCAATCTCACGTTCTTTTTTAAATGCTGTAGCGCCTATATTTATTAATGAAGTTTTTTTAAAACTATATAGCTTAATAGCTTTATTATTACATTGGTTTGATTATTTTGATTTTTCAACTTTTTTAAAGGTTTATATTGCTGGATATATACTAAAGTTTAGTATTCTTCTTTTCATGCAGTTGTATAAAAGACGTTTAAGCATTAGTATTTCTTTGAATAATTTAAAGATAAAAGAGATTCTTAGTTTTGGGATATATGTTTTACTTGGAAGTGCTTCTATTATAATTGTTACTAGAATAGATATGATTATGATTGGTGCTATGATGGATTTAAAGCATGTTGCTTTTTATACTGTTGCTTTCTTTATAGGTAATGCAATTAAAGTTCCAGGCAAGTCTGTTGTTTCTATTTCAATGCCTTTATTAGCAAAGGCTTGGGAAGATCAAGATTATAATAAGATAAAAATCTTATATTCTAAGTCATCAATTAACCAATTAATTATTGGAGGTGTTTTCTTTCTTTGTGTTTGGGTTAATATTGACGCAATATTTAGCTTACTTCCATTAAAGTATTCATTTGGAAAGTGGGTTGTTTTGTTTATTGGTTTAGCTCAATTATTTAATGTTTCTTCAGGAGTAAATGGGGCAATCATAATTAACTCAGGTTATTACAGATATGATTTATATACTAATATAATTTTAGTATTTGTCACTCTTTTTACAAATTATATTTTTATACCAATTTATGGTATTAATGGTGCGGCGATGGCTACAGCAATCTCAGTATTTTTATTTAATCTTATCCGTTTATTATTAATTAGGATAAAAATGAAAATGCAGCCATTTAGTATTAAAACCTTATATACTCTTATTATTTTATTTGCAATCTATTTATTAGCTGGTTTTTTACCATTGAGTGGAAATATTTATATTGATATTATTTGGAAGACATTTTTTGTATTTTTCACATTTATTCCCTTAATGTTATTTTTTAAATTATCTGAAGATATTACTAATATATTTTTAGATTTTAAAAATAGATTATGGTTTTAATATATATATATTCATTTGAAATTATCTTTGTCTTATTTAATAAAGATTTTTGAATGCAAAAAGAGAGAATTATATTTATTTATCCTAAGCTTTTTACTTTCATTAAAACAGAAGTTGATTTATTATCAGATAATTATGAATTAATCTATAAAGATCAAAACTGGACAAATAAATTCTTGCTTCCTTTTAATTTAATTATTCAATTCTTCTTTTTACTATTTAATATAAGAAAGGTAAATACTATATTAATTTCTTTTGCAGGTTATTGGTCATTTTTTCCTTCATTATTTGCTTGTATTTTCAGGAAAGATGTTGCAATTATTGTTCATGGCACCGATTGTGTTTCTTTTCCTGGTATTAATTATGGAAGTTTACGTTTTTATTTAATGCGTTATTTTATAAAAAAATCATATCAGTGGGCAAGTATTATTTTTCCAGTCAGTGAATCTTTAGTATATACAGAAAATACTTATTTTTCTAATCAGCCTTTAAAGTTTGGTTATACTCATCATTTAAAAGGAATAAATACACCATATAAAGTGATCCCCAATGGTTTAATTATTAAGAATTGGCAGAAAAAAAATCTTAATAAGATCCAAAAAACTTTTATTACTGTTATGACAGAGGGCCAGTTATTAAGAAAAGGGGCTGATTTAATATTTAATATGGCTAAAAGATTTCCTGAGTGTAAGTTTTACTTTGCAGGAATAAATTATGCTTCTATAAAAGAAGAAAGAATGCCAGATAATATTTTCTTTTTAGGTAGATTAACTCCTAAAGAACTAGAGTTGTGGTATAATAAAACTCAATTCTATTTGCAGCTTTCTAATTTTGAGGGATTTGGTGTGGCTATATGTGAGGCAATGCTTTGTAAGTGTGTGCCTATTGTTTCACGAGTCAATTTTTTACCTAATATTGTTGGTGACACAGGATTTATATTAGAAAAAAGAGATGACTCATTATTAGAAAAAATTATTCATCAAGCTTTAGAGGCAGATTTAGTAAAGTTGATGGAAAATGCTAGACAAAGAATTATAGATAATTTTTCTGCTGAGAATAGAAAGAAAATTTTACTGCAAGAATTAAAGAATATAAAAACCCAGTGAAAGTTAATATAAAAATATTTGGAGAAAGAAATACAGGTACAAACTATCTTAAAGAGTTAATTAGAACTAATTTAGATGTAAATATTTTAAAAGGCTCTATTTCAAAAGGTAGTGTTTTTACTTTTAGAGAATGGACCAAGGATCTATTTTTTTCTATAACTAAATCAAATAATCTTGGGTGGAAGCATGCGAGTATTGACTCAGACCTATTAAATAACACCTCTAATAAAGTTTTTGTTATTTCATTAACGAAGAACCCATATTCTTTTTTACTTTCTTTATATAAGAGGCCTTATCATTATAAAGGAAAAAAGACTCATTCATTTATTGATTTTATCAGTCATAAGTGGGAGTTGCGAAAGAGGGATAATATTAAAGGATATAAGGTGCTTGAGAATCCAGTAGATCTTTGGAATATCAAGAATAGATCTTATATCAATTTTGCTAGTACTAATAATAATATAATACATGTTAAGTATGAAGACTTGTTAAAGGACCCGAAAAACATTATCCAGCGTATATCAAGGTCAATTAATGTGCCGCTAAAAGATCAATTTACTAATTATGAAGTCTCAACAAAAAAAGATAATAAGATTTTTGTAGATTATCAAGATTATTACTTACATGAGAAATGGAAAGCAAAGATAACTAATGAAGAAACTAAGTTTATTAATTCAAAATTAGATAAAGAAGTGGTTAATTATTTTGGATATATATTATACTAATTATAAAACATGAGAACTTTATATTCTAGAATAAAATATAAATATTTATTGTACCCTTTGGTGGTATTTTTCAGGCTTTTTTCTATTAATAAGAAGCCGTTAGATAGACCTCATTTTTTTATCATTGGTTCTGGTAGAAATGGTAGTACTTTATTAGCTACTATTTTAAATGCACATAAGGATATATTAATACCTCCAGAACAATTTATTTTGCCTTATGCTATCTTAAGAAGATATTTATTTTTCTTTTGGTCTTCAGAAAGATGGGTAAATAATGTTAAGCAATTATTCTTGACTAATACAAAAACAATTAAATGGAATCTTGATATAGGTGATATAGTTGGTAATAATAAATCTATTTCTTCTTTATTTAATAATATATTTACTAAATATCAAAAGAGAGTAAAGCCTGGCAGTATAATTTGGGGAGATAAAACTCCTCTTAATACTAATTTTATACGATATATTTATCCTGAATTCCCAAACGCTAAATATATATTTTTAGTTCGTGATCCAAGAGATGTTGCTTTATCTTATAAGAAATATCTTGGATTTAACTTTTTTACTTTTGGTATTTGGAAATGGCAGGATAGTGTTAAAGCTTATAATTTTCTTAAAAAGAGGGGAGATGTATTATTAGTTAAATACGAAGACTTAGTGGCTGATCCTGATCAAGAAGTCAAGAGAATTATTACGTATCTTGATCTATATGAAGATAAAACTTCAGATATAGAGAAAGTTTCTGCAAAACAAATGGGAGTTGAAGATGATTATCATCATAAGAACCTTAAAAAACCTATTTCTACAAGATCAGTCGGTAATTGGAAAAATAAACTTTTAGAAGAAGAAAAGAAATATTTTAACGGTGATATGAGTGCTAAGATGCAGAAGTTTGGGTATAAAAGCTAAATTGATCTTATTTCTGAATTGCTTGATTAAGTTTTTTGCTGAATATTTTTGCGCCAGAGTTGTTTAGATGATCAGAATTATAGAAGTTTTCTTTTTTGTATATTGTTATACTATCAGTATATATTTTTACACCTTGATTTCTAAATCTTAATATTTCTTTATTATATCTTTCTTGTATAATGCTAGGTATTTTTTCTTTATATGATATGTGAAGAGGAGTATTAATTAATATAGGTGTAATTTGACGTTTTATACATAAGTTAATTATAGAATCTAGATAGCTAATTGATGTTTCAGATATCTCAGGTTTTTGATTGTTAAAATAATAATGTTTATTTATAGTTTTCTGGCTACCTGATAAATTTGAGTAGTCAGATTTCTCATGATCACCAATATAATATATATGATTTTGTTTTGGAAATAAACAAAGTTGTTTAAAAAGGAAGATATAATATTGTTTAAAATCAATCTTTATTTTATTTATTGATCTGAATTCCTCTATTAAGTAACTTCTTTTAAACATCTCTAATTGCCATCTTTCATTATTAAATTTAAAATCATTAAAATTTGAAATGTTATGTGGAGAGAATCCAATGATGACTTTTTCCGGTTGTGCTTTAGTAATTATCTTTTTTAATTTCCAGAAAGTAATAATATAAGGTTCAGCGCTCTGACAAACATTTATTGCATTTTCTAGTATTTCTGGATTTACACCTCTGCTAGGATGGGAATCTCCAATAATTAATATTTTAGATTTTTTGATTGGAATGTCAGATTTTGTAATTATTAGATAATTAATACTCCAATTAATACTAAATATGATAGTTATACCAAGTAAGAAGAATATTGTATGACTAATAAATTTATTCATGATCTAGAATTGGAAATATATAAATTCTTGTTCCTTTCCTGAGAAAGACAATACTATTATTAAGAGGAAATAATAGAATATATATCTATAGTGTAATTTCCATCTTTTTGTAATCTCTTCAATTGCATACTTAGATCTCCTTCCAAACCATTCAATTATTAAGAATAATATTAATAGAAGGATTATATTGGTCAGTTTACTTTCTAGCTTAATTTCTGGTATTGAAAAGAGAGAGCTTGAGAATATTTTGCTAATATAACTTAATGCATGAGTGATGTTCTCTGACCGGAAGAAGATCCATGCTAATACTGTTAGGCTAAATGTGGAGATCATAGATATCAAGTCTTTAAAATCTGGAAAGTTTTTGTTTTGAGCAATAGTGTCAAGATGTATTCTGTTTTTCTTTGCTAACATTATTGGTATGAAATATAGAGCATTAAGCCCTCCCCAGATTATAAATGTCCAATTTGCTCCATGCCAGAAACCGCTTACTAGAAAGATAATAAAAATATTTCTTATCTTTTTAATGTTATTTCCTCTATTTCCTCCTAGTGGTATGTATAGGTAATCTCTAAACCAGCTAGAAAGGGAAATATGCCATCTTCTCCAGAATTCAGCAATATCTCTAGAGAAGTAAGGAAACGCAAAATTTTGCATTAGATTAAATCCAAATAATCTGGCTGTACCAATTGCGATGTCAGAATATCCAGAGAAATCACCATAGATTTGAAAACTAAAGAAGATAGCTCCTATAAGCAAAGTGCTTCCTCCATAATCTACAGAATTATTGAAAATTAAATTTGCATATTCAGCACAATTATCTGCGATAACTATTTTTTTAAATAGTCCCCATAGGATTTGTTTGATTCCATCTTTTGCCTTTAGATAATTAAATTCTCTTTTTTTATGAAATTGAGGTAATAGGTTTTTAGCTCTTTCTATTGGTCCTGCTACTAATTGGGGAAAGAAACTTACAAAAGCAGCAAATGATATTATATCTTTTGTTGGTCGTATTTTTTTATTATATATGTCAATAGTATAGCTTAAAGTTTGGAATGTATAAAAACTAATACCAATAGGAAGGATTATATTTAAGGTGTTAGGTTTTATAGAAAAACCAAGGAATGAGAATGCTTCAATAAAGTTTTCTATAAAGAAATTATAATATTTAAAAAGAGCTAATAGTCCTAAGTTAATAAGAATACTTGCGTATAGTAAGGCTCTTCGTTTTGTTTTATTATTTACAATGGTAAGCCTATTTCCTACAATGTAATCTACAACTGTGCTAAATATGATTAAGGATAAGAATCTCCAATCCCACCAACCATAAAAAACGTAGCTAGATATTGTAATAAATAGATTCTGATATTTAATATTTTTGTTAAATAAGAACCAGTATCCAATAAAGACTATAGGAAGAAATATTATGAAATCAATGGAATTAAATAACATGATTGTTTTTATGCTGCTCCCATTTCCATGCATCAATCATTGATTGATTGATTGATTTTTTTGCTTTCCAGTTTAATTTTTTATTTGCTAGATTACAATTAGCCCATATTTTTTCAATATCTCCACTTCTTTTTTTACCTATAGAATAATTAATCTTTATATTATTAGCCTTTATAAAGGCATTAATTATTTCTTTTACACTTACCCCTTTTCCTGTACCAATATTGAATACATGTTTTCCTTTATTCTTGATTAAATAATTTAGCGCTTTTGTATGTGATTGCGCTAAATCTACTACATGTATATAATCTCGAATACAAGTGCCATCAGGTGTATTATAGTTGTCGCCAAATATTGTTACATTATCTCTTTTTCCAATAGCTGTTTCTGTAATAATAGGAACTAAGTTAGTTGGTTTATTATTGGAATAATCTCCAATTAATCCAGAATTATGACATCCAATAGGATTAAAATATCTAAGTATAACACTATTGCAAGAATCTCTTTTTAATATATTTTCACAAATCTGTTTTGTTTCTGAATAAGGAGATTCTGCTTTTTTAAATGGTGTGTTCTCATCAACAGGTAGGCTTTCTGGATTCCCATATACAGTGCATGAAGAAGAAAAAATAATATTTTTAATATTATTTTTTCTCATACAATTTAATAATACTTCTAACGATCCTATGTTATTGTCATGGTATTTCTTTGGGTATTTTATTGATTCTTCTACTGATTTATAAGCTGCAAAATGTATTGCCCCATGAATATTTCCTTCTTTAAGTAACACTTGATTTAATGCATCTTCTTTTTTACAGTCAATATTATACCATTTTAGTTTTTTTTGTATAATTTGTTCTATTCCAATAATATTTTTTGTAGAACTATTAGATAGATTATCTATTATAATAGGAGTATATCCAGCCTTATCTAATTCAACAACTGTATGAGAACCAATATACCCGAGACCTCCTGTAACTAAAATCTTGGACATTTATAATACTTTATTAAGACCAATTAACCATCTCATTTGTAAAGCATCTATATTTGTTGCAGGAGGATGACTAATAAATAGAGGTAAATCAAATCGAATTGTTATAGGTTTTACATCTTCTAATGGTTTGAATTTTCTTAATGTATAGGTAAATCCTATACCTGCATCAGTGAGAATGTTATCAGATAAATTATTTATTACTTCTTTTGTTAACATTTCATTAGTTATAACACCTGCATCTGCAAAAAAATATGTTTTAATATTATATTTACGTATAAGATAGGGTAGATAATTAGTAATATCAATTTCAGTATTAAAAGATGCTCCACTGATACCATTATAAGTGTTTATTGTATTTCCATCATTATTTTCTCTAGGCACTAAGAGTCCTGCATATCCTCTAATATTGAGTCCTCCTGATTTATGAAAACGACTGGTATTATAATCATAATTCATATAGTTTGCCGATATTATTCCTTCAGATCTAGTAAATTTTGAATTCATCATTTCTTCATTATTTGCGCCTGATATATGTAGTTTGCTTTCTTCTGCCCAATTACTTCCCGATCCAATTTGCATGAAGGCACGTGTCTTAATATTGAATTTTTTAAATTTATTATTATTATTTACTATTAATTTTATGTTGTTATAATCATATGAGCTTCCTAATCCTGAAGATTGTAAAATTAAATTTATAGATCCATTTCCTTTTGTGTATTTATATTTATGTAGTAGGCTTACATCAACACGATTATTAAATTTTTCTAATTCCCATCTATCATAAATAAGGTAATTTTTATTTGTTCTATAAAGAGATAAAAAATCAATAGTTAAGGTGTTATACTTTTTATTGTCAGACTTCACTATGCTTAATTTATTCTTATATAATCCTGCAAGAAATTCTATATGTGTTTTTAATCTAGTATTTAATGAAATTTTATCTAAATTAGTATTATATTTTAATCTATAAGAGTAACTATCATAATTATCTTTTTCTTCATGTTTTAATAAACCTGTATTGATCCAAAAGTTTAGGTCAAACAAATGGTGATGCCTTAAATAGCCTCCAGTTACATTTATCCCTGCCTTGATACCATCATAATTATTCCACCATAGATCAGGTCTATATTTGATTTCATAATTTTTCCAGTCAGGATATTGGTATAATCTATCATCAAAACTATATTTGATATTGTTCTTTGAGTTATTGTCTGGCATATAGGCATCAGCTAATCTATTTGTTGGATCAATAATTACTTCTTCTATTCCAGATGGAATATCTATAATAGTTGAGTATTCAGGGTATAATAAATCCCAGGCATGCCATTTAGGAAGGACTTTAGCATTTGTTTCTTTTATAAACCAATTATTTGGAATATGGTAGTCATAATGTTTTCCGTCTTTTGCAATTACTCTGAAATCAATAGGCATTTGCATTCTAGATTTTCTTTTAAATGTAATTTTATTTCCTTTTACTTTTACAGCATAATCAATACGTTTTGTTGATTCTAACCATTGATCAAAGAACCAGTTGAGATCTACTTTTGTATAATTAATTATATTATTTCTAAAGTCTTCATTGTAAGGATGTGCAATTTTCCAAGTTGCGAAATAGTTTTGCATTGCATTTAAGAAAAGCTCGTCTCCTAACACATATTGTAAGTTATATAGCATTGCAGCAGTTTTGTAATATACATGTCTGTATCCCCCTCCATGTCTTAGTGCACCATTAAATCCATCTGAGTGTGTTGAAATTACAGGGTCATTATATTTTGTAGCATCATAAATATAGGAATAATATATCTCCTCATCAATTGCTTTAACAGGTTTTCTAAATTTTTTCTCCCATTTATTATTTGTTTCTTTTTGGATTACATATTCTCCATCAATTTTGATCATAGCCCATGCTGTTAAGAATTGCGTGAATCCTTCATCTAATAATGCTCTATAGGTTTCATTGTTTCCTATTTGACCGAAAAACCACATATGGCCTATTTCATGGGCAAGAAGATCTCTGTATCCAGGGTCACTACCTCCATCTAATGTTATCATTGGATATTCCATTCCGCTCCGAGCATCAGCTACAATAACTTTGTGATAGACATATCTACCAAAATCTTCTGAAAATACTCTAAGGCATTCTGCTCCAAATTTTGCAGCATTTTGCCATTCACTAGCATGAGGTTCTTGAACTAAAGAATAGCAAACTTTGTCTTCCCACCATGACTCTCCAATTCTATATGTTGGGTCTGCTGTAAATGCAAAATCATGCACATTTTCTGCATGAAATTTCCATATTTTTCTTTCACCTTTTTTATATGGAGTTATAATTGAAGGAGTTGAGTTCCATGGTTTGTCTTTAAAATTTTTAATATCTAATTTCTCCCTTAATTCTTTTGGTAAAACTTCATCTCGATTTAGTAAAAATCCTGTTGCTTCTACGACAAAGTTAGAGGCAAAATCTAATTCTACATCGAATGTACCAAAATTGCCATAGAATTCTTTTCCTAAGTGTTGATCTTTCGTCCAGCCAAATTTTGAGTCATATACACATATTCTAGGGTACCAATGTACGCCATTATAGTGTTTGTAACCCCAGGAATTAAAAATCGCCATTCTCCTTCTTACATCTCCATCATCAAAATAAGTAGTAAACTCTATATTAAAAGTAATACTGTTATCTGGCTTAAGCGTGAAAGGTAAGTAAACTTTGAGAATTGTATTATCTAGTTTTGTTTTGACGTTCTCTCCATTAATAGTTATATTTTCAATTAAAGTTCCTAACTTTTGAGATTCATATTTTCCATATCTTGGGTTTTTCTTATTGGCTGATTGTAATTCATCAAGATAAGAATCAGGTTGGAAAGCATTTTGGTATAAATGGAAGTATACAACATTTAGACTATCTGGAGAATTGTTTGTGTAAACTAGTTGCTGTGTAGCGTTTATTATATCTGTCTCTTCGTCAATTTTTGCCTTAATATTATAATGCACATCTTGTTGCCAATATGCTTTGTGAGGCATTTTGTTTTTCCAATAATTTGGGTTATCATGATTTTGATAAGTATTTGGGGGTGCTAAGGGATTATATACTTCTTTATTAGTCTGAAACGAGTCTTTTATAATGTTATTTGTTAATTCTAATAAAGAGTCTTGTGCAACACAAATAGAGTTAATTATGATAGTTATTATAAGTAAAGCATGTTTCATTATATTATGTTTTTTGCGAATTTACAATTACTATTCTAAATTTTCTTCTTTTTTGCTAGCTGATATACTTGCATTAAGTTCAAATCCTATTAAAAGAATAATAGCATTAAAATACATCCATATTAGAATAATCATTAAAGTTCCAATAGAACCATAGATCTTATTATATTGAGAAAAATTATTTATATAATAATTAAACCAGGCAGATGTTGATATAATACATATGGTTGTAAATATAGATCCAGGAGTTAGGAGTTTCCATTTTTCTTTCAAACAAGGTCCTATATGGAATAATATAGAAATCCCAACTAATAACATTATTAACATAACAAGCCATCTTCCATATATTATGAGGTCAGCAGCCAAAATAGATATTTTGTCAAATTCTGTTAAGTGAGTTATAGTTGTTTTACTGAAGATAATTAATCCAATAGTCATAATTAACATGAAGGAAAGTAGTAGTGTAAGTGCTAAGGATAATAATCTTTGTTCAAATAGCGGCCTAACTTCTTTAATATGATATGAAGAATTAAAAGCCTCAATTAATGAGTTTATTCCATTGGTAGAAAAATATAATGTAAGAATAAATCCAATTGAAAGTAGTCCTCCTCTTGGATTATTAATAATGTCTTCTAATGTGGTGAATGTGATTTCATAAGTAGTTTCAGGCAGAACTATAGCAAGTAGTTCCATTAAATTTTCTTGTATTCCTTCAATAGGTATGTATGGTATGAGTGTTAAGAATACAATCAATGAAGGGAAGAATGCTAGGAAAAAATTAAAAGCAAGAGAAGAAGCTCTAGTTGTAATAGATCCATTTATTAATCCTTTCCAAAAGAAGATAGTAACATCATAAATGCTAAGTCCTGAGAATCCCCATGGTTTTATTTTTTTGAAAATTTCTTTCATTTTAGATATCAGAATATTTTAAGGCTTAAATCAAAATTCTTTAAAGAATTTGTGAGTTCTCCAACAGATATGAAGTTTACTCCACATTTTGCATATTCTAATATTGATTCTTTTGTGATTCCTCCGCTTGATTCTACTTCATATTTTTTATTTATTATTTTAACAGCTTCTTTTGTTTGCCTGTAATTAAAATTATCAAGTAGGATTCTTTTGATATTGCCTTCTTGTAATACTTCTTTAACTTCTTTCATGTTTCTTACTTCAACTATAATATCTAAGTTCTTGTTGTTGTTATTTAAGTATTCTTTTGTTCTTTTGATTGCATTTGAGATCCCTCCTGCCGCATCAATATGGTTATCTTTTATCATAATCATATCATAAAGGCCAAATCTATGATTTTCTCCTCCTCCAATTCTTACAGCCCATTTTTCTATTAATCTATTTAAGGGAGTTGTTTTTCTTGTGTCTAGTAATGTGCATTCCAGATGGGATATTAAAGAGCTAAATTGATTTGTTTTTGTTGCTATTGCACTCATATTTTGCATGCAGTTTAATACTAATCTTTCTGCTTGTAGAATTGAATGTGTTTTACCTTTTATGGTAAACGCAATATCTCCATTATTTACTTTATCTCCATCTTTTAGAATAGTAGTGAAATCAAGCTTAGGATCTACTTTATTAAATATTATTTGTGCTAATGAAATACCCGCAATTATTCCATTATCTTTTATTAAAAGTTTTGCTTTATTTTCTTTATGTGGACTAATACTTGCTATTGAGCTATGATCTCCACTCCCAATATCTTCTAATAATGCATTCTCTATAAAGTTATTAAGATTTTTATTAATCATAAATAGCAGAAATTATTAATATTGTCAAAAATACAAAAAATGAGAATTGTATTAATTTATGTAGGAAAGACAAATAAAGAGTGTTTTAGAGATGCAATTAATATTTATCTTGATAAGATTAAGTATTATAATAAATTAGATGTTATTGAGATAAAAACGATTAATAAAAAGAATCTCTCTAAGATAGACGTTTGTAAGAGAGAAGGAAAGTTGATAACAGCTCAAATTAATCATAGTGATCATGTAGTCTTATTAGATGATAAAGGAGTATCTTATACTTCAAAAGGTTTTGCATCTAAGTTAGAAAGGTGGATGGTTTTATCTAAAAAACGTTTAGTGTTTGTTATTGGAGGGCCATATGGTTTTTCTGATTTAGTTTGCTCTAGGGCAGATGAAAAATTATCATTTTCAAGAATGACATTTTCTCATCAAATGATACGATTATTCTTTTTAGAGCAATTATATAGAGCGTATAGTATTATTAATAAACAACCTTATCATCATGAATAAATGGACTTAGTTTTTGCAACAAATAATTTGAATAAACTTTTTGAAATTAGGAGTTTATTACCTGAGTCTATTCGTATTTTGGCTTTAAATGATATTAATTGTACTGAAGAATTACTTGAAGAGCAAGATACTTTAGAGGGCAATGCCTTACAAAAGGCTCGTTACATTTATAATACTTATGGAGTGAATTGTTTTGCAGATGATACTGGTTTAGAAATAGAATATTTAGATGGTAAGCCAGGAGTTTATTCAGCTCGATATGCGGGTGAAGCATGTATTGCTGAAGATAATATTAATAAGGTATTATTAGAATTAGAAGGTGTTATTAATAGGAGTGCAAATTTTCGCACTGTAATTGCATTGATCATTTCTGGTGAAGAATATATTTTTGAGGGTAAATGTCAGGGATTAATTACAGAAAAAATATTAGGTAAGCAAGGTTTTGGTTACGATCCAATCTTTTTGCCATTAAATTCTACAATGACTTTTGCAGAGATGAGTGTTAAGAGAAAAGGAGAAATAAGCCATAGAGGAAGAGCTGTTTCAGCATTGATAGATTTTTTATCTAATATAAAAATTACAGGTTAATTTCTTTTGGTAAGAATTGTTGAACATTTCCTTTGTTTTTAAGTATTTCTCTAATTAGAGATGAGGAGATGTGTGATAATTCAGGAGGAGTTATAAAGAAGATAGTTTCAATGTTTTTATTTAACTTCTTGTTCATTTGAGCAATATCCTTTTCAAAAATAAAATCATTATGATTTCTTAACCCTCTAATAATAAAGTTTGCCTTTTCTTTTTTGCAAAAATCTACAGTTAAACCTTCATACTGTGTTACTTGAATTTTTTTGTTATTAGCATATACTTCCTTTACCCATTTTATTCTTTTTCTTATAGAAAAATATTGGTTTTTTTTTGAATTTTTGCCAACTGCAATTATTATTTTATCAAATAAAGGAAGTGCTTTTTCAATGATTGCTTTATGACCAATAGAAAAAGGAGAGAATGATCCAGGAAATATTGCAGTCTTTGACATTTTCTGTGAAATTATAACAAAAATAGATAATTAAAATGAGAAAATACTAAATTGAACATTTCCATATTTTCTAAGTTCTAAATTTTTTTCATTAAAACAAGTGTTCTTATCATGTTCAATTATAAGACATCCATTTTCTTTTATTATTTTCTTTTTAATTATTAATTCTTTTAATTCTTTATATTTTGTGTAATTGTAAGGGGGGTCTAAATAAATGAAATCAAATTTTTGATTACATTTTTCAATGTAACTTTTACAATCTGATAATATTGTAAGAATTTCTAACTCTAGTATTTTTGCATTTGATTTTATTTGATTAATACATTTTATATTGTTGTCAACAGCAGTTATATTCTTTATGCCTCTTGAGGCGAATTCAAATGCAATATTCCCTGTTCCTGAACATAAATCTAGCATACATTTGTTTTTAAAATAATACCGATTATCTAGTATATTGAAAATAGCTTCTTTAGCTCTGTCGGTAGTTGGGCGAATAGATAGTTCTTTTAGAAAGGGTATTTTTCTTCCTTTAAGATTGCCTGATATTATTCGCATAGCACTTGTCCAAATAATCCAAAATACTGGTGTTCTTTTATACTCTTAAATTCATTAGGGAATGTAATTTGTTTGGGTCTATTTATAAAATCAATATTCTTTATATATTGATATATTATCTTATAGTTTTCATCTTTTTCAGAGATATCTCCAGATAATACTACAGGATCTTTTTCAGTTATTAGATTTAATTGTTCAAAAGAATAAAGTATATAATATAAGAAATCTTCTTTTGTTAAAAATTTATAGGTATTGTTTAGAAGTAATCTCTCACCATCTAATATTGTTATATTTATACTATCTTTTTTTACATCTATATAATTTGTTTTACCTGCTTTTTTAAGTTTTGTATATTGACTGATTAATATATTTTCTGAACAATTGTAGTAAGCTGTCGGAAAAAAGGTGTTTATGGTTGTAGTGATTTCTTCTGGTATTGCATATATTATTTTAGCTTCATGAAGATAAAGATCATTAGTGAAAATGTTGTCAGAACTGTTTGTGTGTAGATTAAGAACTTTTTTAACATATTTCTTGTCATACAAAGATTT
>MDSW01182880.1_pt1 | contig 22734 bp, 13 predicted proteins | sample 811171 | NCBI WGS metagenome assembly MDSW01 (sample SAMN05326641, study PRJNA326480) | marine metagenome | isolation source: seawater | place: Atlantic Ocean: North West | collected 2012 | reverse complement strand
GTATCCCCTCTGCCTTCAGCTGAGTCAGCTGTGGCTTGGTCGACAGGATGTAGTCATCTTCGGCACGTCGCGCTCGATGAACTGCCGTTTCCAATACCTTAAATTCTGGCTCGGCAGACTTAATTTGCTGTTTCTTCTTAGCAATCCGTTTACTGACCTGCTTGTGTGTAATGAAAGCCTCCGGATAGGCCTCATGCAATGCGTTCTGCAGGTTGGCATGTTTGGCCACGAGATCGCGATAAGCCGAATCGTTCAATGTCAGACGCGACTTCAACTGCGTGTACTCATATCGGTAACGGTCAACGGGATCGCGTGGAACAGCGGCTCGTTGTGACTGGCTCATCGCCAGCTGCTGCCGCCTCTCATCCCAGTCGTCTCGTTGCCCATTCGCCTTCCAGACACGAACGTTATCGATCGAGGCCCCGGAGAAATCGAATTGAAAAGCAAAGTAGGTTCGGGTGCGATCAATAATCGGATGCCTTCCGATGACAAATTCACTGGCACTTAGATGAGCCACCACTTCGTCGTTCCAATATTCGACCGTCAGCGTCTGCCATTGATCCGGTTTCGCCTGGCGAATGCACTCGCCCAGGTGCGCCGGCACCATGCCCGCTGCACGATCCACCGGCGTATTGACTTGAAAGTGGTCCGGCCGGATCTGAGTAATGCTGTTGTAGCCACCGCCACTGCCGGTCACGAGCCGCAGATCGGTTGTCTTACCGGACAGTTTAAAGTCGAACTGAATGATCGTATTGTGGAACGATGCTTCCTTGAGAAACACGCGTTTCACATTGGTCGGATCAACATCGGTACGCAACAAGGCACCGTCGCGCAAAGCAAACTCGCCCCTGAAGAACCAGCGATCAGAGACCGTCGCAGGGTCGAAATCATCCGAGAACAAAAGCTCACCGGGATGACACATCATCACGTTCTTGGGAACGGGCATCTCGGCCAGGGCGGAAGCCCACGGAGTACCTAAACAACACAGACAAACGAAGTGCCAGATGGCAAGATTTATGTTTCGCATACTCATGGAAGCTGGATGATAGATCGAGTGTGGAATAAATGGAGTTCGGCACAAACCGGCGTCTGGCCTACGATCCATTGGGATATTTGTAGGTTAACTCTTCGAGGCTGCCTGAAAAATAGTTCGGCCCGACATAGTCGCCGACCGGTTCGCCCAGATCGGCACCAATTTGTATCGATTCGCGCGGTTCGTGTCGCATCATGCCAACAGCGCTCCGGCCGACAAGTTTACCGTTGACTTTCAAAAATGCCTCCCCTCGGGCGTTCCAATTCGCCTCGAATTGAGTGGATCCTGCAGCCGCTTTTGCCGCGCGGATCACCGAACGCTGGCCTTCGACGCACATCGCAAAGCACAAGTGCCCGTCATCCAAGTAGACGCTGTAACCGGTGCGTTGATCGCCATGAGCCAAGATGACTCCGGAGGCAGTCGTCGGACGAATCGTACCCTTCATCTGCAGCGCACGACCATGCGCCACTTTGGGTGCACGAAACGCGGGTAATTCGAGCCAGGCCTTCCCATTCAATCGCACCGCGCGGGTGTCACCTTGCACATGATGATTCACAAAACGCAAGAGTTGATTACTGGCAAGTATCGCAATGGTCGGCTGCGGCGCAACGAGGGGCGCCTGAGCATCAAATGAGAACCCAACATCCTGGGCCCATTGCGCAATCCGGGTGGACATGGCAGCTGCGCGATCCGGATCCTTGGAGAAAAGATTCTTGGCTTCGCCTTGGTCTGCTTCGAGATCAAACAGTTGAGCCTCGGTACCGTCAGGATTGATCAGGAATTTCCAACGCCCCTCGCGAACCGCAAACGTAGGGCTCTGATGCTCCGGTTTGCCACCCTTGAGAATGGCATGAGGGTGGCCATATTGCCAAAAGACGGGCTCGGCACGACGCGATGGCTTGCCGAGAAGTACCTCGCTACGGTCCAATCCATCCAGTTCGTCCTCGACTGGAACACCCGCCAACCGACAAATGGTGGGAGATACATCAATCGCGGCCATCACACTGGTCGTATCTTCACCACCGGCAGGGATGGTCCCGGTCCACCGTGCAATGAACGGCATGCGGATCCCTCCTTCGAACAAGGACCATTTGCGACCCCGATAAGGCCCGGTGAATCCCGCCGGCGGACCCGTACGATATTTCCTGGGCCAGTCGGTCGGACCATTATCACTGGTAAACAGCACTAACGTCTTTTCCCCCAGTCCCAATGCATCAATCGTCGCAATGACGCGCCCAATCTGCTCGTCCATCGCCTCCAATACGGCAAAGAAGTTGCGAACGTAAGGGTCGTCCGAAACGTCCTTAAACTTATCCGCACTGCCGGGAAGCGGAACATGCGCATCGTGTACGTCATTTGGAAACAGACGAACATAAAACGGACCGTCACGGTGACGTCGGATGAAATCGATCGTCCGCTCTGTCTGAATTTGCATCCGTTCCCAGCGCTTGCAGGGAGTCACTTTTCCATGCCCCAACGCACGCGCTCGCTCGACGCCTTTCGGGTTCGAAATAATTCGATCACCTAGGCCTTCAAAAGAAACAAGCGACTCGTCAAATCCGTACGCCTGGGGTAGGGGAGCGTCATCAACGTCACGTCCGCCTCCCATATGCCACTTGCCAAAATGAGCTGTCGCATACCCAGCAGCTTGCAACTTCTTGGCCGTGGTCGGAGCAGCAGGGTCGAGGTAGTTCGCCATGCCGCGATTCGCATTGCCAGCGCGGGTATTCAAGAAGGAATGGATTTTCCAACGCCCTTGATACTGCCCCGTTGTCAAAGCAACCCGTGAAGCGGAACAGATCGGAGAGTTGACATAGAAATTCGTGAGCTTGATGCCCTCAGCCGCCAGCTTGTCGATGTGCGGTGTCTTCACCAATGGATTACCAAAACAGCTCGGGTCCGCAAATCCCATGTCGTCAATGAAAATCACCACGACATTGGGCTTCTCACGACGTGCCTCACTCGCAGACGCCGACCTCCAAAACGTCAGCACAGAAAACAAAAAAACGATTGCGAAAACAAATGGTTTCATGGTGCTCAATCTCACACACTTAGCGGACGCGTCACGTTGACCGGGCTTGAGGTATTTGGGCGATCTAGCTTCTACCATAACACGCCAACGATTGAGTTTTCGCGGTCTCGCCAAAGATCGGAGCGGTCCCATGAAACGAGCGTGCGTGAGATACAATCCGTTACATCGCTGAACAACCAAAGCAAGCCACTCCGGATCAATCTGCTCGCACAGCCACGACGCCAAATTCCTGACAGCAATCCAAATGCAGAATCAAATGGGGAATCCCCACGCTGCTCCATGCGCGCTGCGGACCCATGCCGCTCGTTGGCTCGCTGCACAAACCTTTCTACTGGCACCACGCTGCCTGCATCGAGCAGATAGCAATCCTTGAGAGCGCAAGGTGCATTCGCGCCCGCAAAGTCACCGAAACCGTCAAACGCCCTAAAGTCTACCTAGACTGCGCAACGATAAAGCAGACTGAGGAATCAAGCGCAAAGTGAAGGTCAGTCCCCAGTTCGCATTCGCTCGCTGATTGGCAAGCGAAATCCGGAATGTTTGTTTTATGCGCATTAAGTTGTTCCTGATTCCAACTCCTCGCAACCGACTGGCATGGCTGGCCATTGTCATGCTTGGACTCGGTGGCTGCACGAGGAGTCAATATCGCCTCCAAGCGGATGCCGAAGCGTACAACGCGATCGCCGAACGCAATAACGACCCGCGTTGGTTTACACCCAATGTATCCATCGAAGGCGATCCGCGCAGTCGCTATTTCGAGGTCTACGATCCGGACCGACCTCCCATGCCGCTGGACGATCCGGCATCGCATCAATACATGCGGGTGGTTGATGGTAAACGCGGGTGGAAATATTGGTACGCCAATGGCGAGCGGCTTGACCTGGAAAACCCTGATTGGCCTGCGGAACTCCATGATTACGTCGACACAACACCCGCAGGTGCCGTCAAACTGAACGTCGAATCGGCGCTGCAGGTGGCGTATGTGAATTCCCCTTTGCAACAGCGTCAATTGGAAACGTTGTATCTGTCAGCGCTGGATGTGTCCGCCGAGCGTTTTCGCCTCGACACACAGTTCTTTGGTGGTTATGACGCCCGCTACACGCACCAGGGTGGAGTCAGCCCCGCGCAAATTAGTTATGACCCGACACTCAAACGGTTCGTTGTTTTACCCACGATCGATAACGTCGAGAGCAATTTGCTGTCTGTTGGCCGTCCAACCGCGGGCAATCCGGCACTCGCGGCAAACCGGCGATTCGCGACAGCAGGTGAATTACTGGTTGGCTTTGCCAATTCGTTTGTCTTTGAGTTCACCGGCAGTGACGCCAATCTCGCGGCGTCCCTGGCCAACTTCACCTTTGTCCAGCCACTATTACGGGGTGCCGGGCGCGACGTTGCACTGGAAAACTTGACGCAAAGCGAACGCAATCTGCTGGCGAACCTGCGGGCCTATAGCCAGTTCCGCCAGGGCTTCTACACCAATGTGGCAATCGGCGACCTGGGAGTTAACGGCCCACAACGTTTCAACTTCTCCACTGACATGCGTTCATTCAGTGGCCAGGGAGGCGTTGGCGGATACCTTGGCCTGCTGCAAATTCGACAGCGCATTCGCAACACCGAAGATAATCTCAATTTACAGGTACGAACGCTCAATCTGCTGGTCGCGTTATACAACAACGAACTGATCGATATCGTACAAGTGGATCAGTTCCGCCAGGACATTCAACGTCAACGCGCTAATCTCTTAGCCACACTCAATTCATTTGACCTGGAGCTTGACCGGTACAAAACCAACATCCTCGGACTGCCTCCCGATCTCGAGGTCGAACTCGACGAAAGCCTCATCGAACAATTCCAACTGATCCCACGCGAAGCAACGGATACCGTCGAAAAGATGATCGAGTTGCAGCAGCGGGTCGGTGACGTCGCAGAACTCATCGAGCTGGTCGAAGACCTGACTGCCTTGCGCACCGGCGACGGCGGACTCAATGCCGACGCAGAAGTCGCGGTGATACGCAGAATCCTGGAAGACATTCAACGTATTACGGACACGGTTGAAAACCGTGTCGATTTAATCACGGATGATCTTGCTGTGCTGGATGAGCGAAGCCACCAAAAGCCACTTACGGCGAATGAGCAATCGTTCATCGACTTGGTTAAGCAATCATTGCGAGAAGACCCTGAAGCTCTGCAGAAAACGCTTAAGGAAGCCAGCGACAAACTGGAAACACTCCAAGACGAGTTGTCCCCCGACACCCAGGCTGCCATCCTCGCCAACGATGGCGATTGGCTTCGCGAATTACTCGAACTCAACTACAGTTGCGTCTCCGTTCAAGCACTTGCCCGCAACCTGGATGTTGAGCCTGAACAGGTCGTGGAACAAGCCGCTGACATGATCCCTTCAATTCAGGAACTCTTCGCAGATACCCGTGAAGACCTGAGACGCATGAATGAAGCGGTGCCGATTCGCGAGAGCTTGATGGATGAATCAGAAAAACGAACATTTCGCAATGAGCGTGAGCGTCTCAATGAGCTTTTCTCCGACCTTGAAGACGATTTCAACGCAGCTTCCAGCCGCCTCGAAACCACGCAACAGGCCATGAATGACACCAAACCACGCGATGTGATGCGAAGCATCGTCACCTGGGTGGCAGACATTCTTGAAGTCGTTAACCGTTTATCCTTGATACCAGCCAAGGCCCGACTGGAAGCAATCACGGTGGAACCAGTCGAATTGGCCCCTGAAACAGCTTTTGAAATGGCGCTCTCCAATCGCCTGGATTTCATGAATGGACGTGCTGCTTTGGTCGACAGTTGGCGCGAGATCCAGGTGAACGCGGACGCACTTCAGTCAGTACTGAATATCACAGGCAGCGGCACTCTCCGCACCGCGCGCAACAATCCACTCAGCTTCCGAGCCCCTACGGCCAATGCGCGTTTGGGACTGGAATTCGACGCACCCTTTACCCGGCTACTTGAACGCAACGCCTACCGCGAATCACTCATCACCTACCAACGCGACCGTCGGCAATTCATCCGCTCGCGCGACTCACTACACTTGGGCCTTCGCGCATTATTACGCAACCTCGCGCAACTTCGCCAGAATCTTGAGATCCAGCGCCGCGCAGTTTCCATCGCCATGCGCCGCGTCGACCAAACCTATCTGGCACTCAATCCAGCACGACCACCAGTACAACCAGGCAACCGCCCACCCATCAATCCCACAACCGCGATCTATCTGATCGGAGCACAAGCCTCGCTACTGAATTCACAGAACGAATTCCTCAACGCTTGGGTCAACTTCTACGCCATGCGAATGCGACTGTACCGTGAATTAGGGATCATGCAACTCGATCCGGAAGGACAGTGGGTTGAGCTACCGATTGATCCTTCCTTAGCGGAACCTGCTGGCGACGCGGACCATCGCGAAGCAAGCCAAGCGGAAGGTCCCGAGGAAATCCCTCCTCCACTACCTGACGATTTGTCATTCTTGACCGAGTTCATCCAATGACATTCCAGTATGAGGTATTGAAGACGGCGCGCCACATTGGATTAAGCAGGACCGTGTTGTGATCTACTTTGCCGCAAACACCAGTCATCCGCCGCCATTCCTGTACAAGTTGATACACTTGAGACCGCATCTTTGGGCGAAATTCCCAGATTTCCCCGCTACAATGGAGTCTACTCAACTGAACTTGCCGCGAGTTATTTTCCGCCAGCGTCTTAGGCTGGTTCACACCAAGCCGGCCCCGTTGTACAGATCCGCATGCAGATCAAATCGAACAGGTCCATTTCGTGACGTTGCTGTTTCGCAACTCGACAACCTAACCACCATGGCATGACAGGTGCTGGCCGCAAAAGGCTGGCTGTCGCAACAATGGAAAACAATCAACCCTCAGGTTTTCGAAGTCGCTGGATCGGGATCACCATCGGCGTGATTGCCGTTGCGGCATTGGCATCAGGTGCGGTGTTCGCTCCCAATATGTTGCCCGACAACGACGAGGCAACGGAACTGACCCATACCATCGGGCGCGGCAACCTGCTGGTCACCGTCACCGAACAGGGAACGCTGGAGAGCTCGAACAATACCGAAATCAAATGCGAAGTACGTGGCTTCAGCACGGTAACCTGGGTCGTTCCGACCGGCACGGTGGTCGAACCTGGAGACGAGTTGGTTCGTCTCGACACCAAGGTAATCGAAGAGCAGTACAGCCTGACCAAAACCAATACGTTTATCGCGACAGCCACATTAGAAGAGACAAAAGCGAATGTGGCGAAAAACACGATCGCCATCGACGCCTACAAAAAAGGTCGCTTTCGTTCGCAAATGCAGGAACTGGAAAAGCAGTTAGCGGCCAACAAACGCAATCTTCGCAGCGCCCGCAAAATGCTTGCCCGCAGTGAAGTTTTGTTTAAACGAGGATTTGTTTCGGACCTGGAAGTCCAAAGCAATATGTTCACCGTCACGCAAGCGGAATTGGAATTGCAAGTCAAAGAAACGGAAATCAAAGTACTGCAAGAATTCACGCAAAAGATGGAGATGGAAACCCTGCAAGGCAATCTCACCGCAAGCCTTTCCAAACGCGCCGCAGATGAGGCGGGCTTGGCCATGGAAAAGAAACGCCGCGATCGTGCCAAGCAGGAACTCGAGGATTGCATTATTCGATCCGATCGCAAAGGCTTGGTCATCTATCCGTCTGCCGCTGCGTGGAAGCAAACTCCCGACATCACCGAAGGTGCCACGGTTCGCAAAGATCAGGTTTTATTGCTAATGCCCGATCTTGACAAAATGCAGGTGAAAGTCGGAATCCACGAATCCATGGTCGAACAGGTGCGACCTGGGTTGAAAGCGATCGTGACATTGCCCGATAGGACACTCGAAGCAAAAGTCACGTCGATCGCGTCAGTCACTCGACCAGCCGGCTGGTGGACAGGCAACGTCGTCAAGTACGACACGATCATCGAATTGCCCGCAGACCAAGGTCTGAAACCCGGCATGAGCGCCGAAGTCGAGGTGATCCTTGCTGTGCACGAAAACGAATTGACCATCCCGGTCGCCGCTGTCGTGGAAACCGAAGAAGGGGCTTTTTGCTGGGTGAAAACCCCTGAAGGGGCATCACGCCGCGTGCTCAAGTTGGGCGACAGCAACGACGTGTTTGTCGTCGTACAAGGCGGCTTGAACGAAGGTGAAGAAGTCGTCTTGAATCCGATGGTCTACCTCTCCGAAGCGGAAGAGGATGCCTTGAAAACATCCGGCTAACTGCAACAGAGCCAAGTGTCATGAAACGATTCCTGTTACTGCTCGGACTGATCGCCGCGATCGCGATCCCGTCACTGACTTCAGGGATCCTACCCAGTCGGGTCACCGAGACAACACTCGACCCGGCCTTGACCCACACCGTCACTCGAGGGGAATTGCTGGTCACGATCACCGAACAAGGAACGTTGGAGAGTTCCAACAATACCGAAGTCAAATGCAAGGTACGTGGCGACAACACCATTATCTGGGTGGTCGAAAACGGCGCGGAAGTGGAACCGGGCGACGAGTTGGTCCGACTCGATACGCTGTTGATTGAAGAAGAAATCAGCGAGCGCACCAAGTTTGCTCATCTTGCACAAGCGACGGTCGCCCGAGCACAAGCCGACGTGGCAAAAGCGGAACTGGCCATTTCAGAATACCTCGAAGGACGATTTGTCTCCGAACTGGCATCACTTCGCAAAGAGTTAGCCGTCGCAGAATCGAACTTACGAAGTGCCAAGAACATGCTGGCCTATTCATCGAAAATGGCAGACAGCGGCTACAAGAACCAAGTGGACGTGGAGGAAAAGGAGTTTGCGGTATCGCAAGCAGATCTCCAGGTCCAACTCACCAACACCAAGATTGACGTCCTCCAGCAATTTGCCAAAGAAGAGGAACTGGCAACGCTACGCGGCAATTTAAATGCAGCAAAAGCCAAACTCGAGGCTGAAGAAGAACGACTCCGCGCGGATCAACATCGCAAGCAGAGAGCCGAAGATGAGTTCGGGCAATGTGTCGTCAAAGCCAAACGCCGCGGCATTGTCATCTATCCTACCGGTGAAGATTGGGAAGACGCTCCCAATATCGAAGAAGGCGCTACGGTTCATAAAGACCAGGTGTTACTACTCATGCCGGATCTGACACAGATGCAGGTCAAAGTCGGCATTCACGAATCGGTCATCGATACCGTTCGGCCCGGCATGCGTGCAGCCGTGACCGTGGCAGGAAAAACCCTGGAAGGTGAAATCGCGTCTGTTGCATCCGTCGCCAAACCTGCCGGTTGGTGGACCGGCAATGTGGTCAAGTATGACACGATCATTCAGTTGCCAAACGACATTGGCTTGAAACCCGGCATGAGTGTCGAAGTGAAGATCATCACGGCGCAGCATGAAGACATTTTGAAAATTCCCACGTCAGCCATCATGGAAACGCATTCCGGTCACATCTGTTGGATTCGCCAGGACGACCAACTGGTGCGCCGCGACCTGCAACTGGGGGACAGCAGTGAATTGTTCGCCGCTGTACAAGTCGGCTTGTCCGCCGGCGACCAGGTCGTTATCGATCCGCTGGCGAATGTCCCAGAAGCCCAACAGATCGCAACGGCCATGATCGAGAAGTCCAAGCAACCGGACGCCGAGCAAGCTGAATGAGAACCAGAGCATGACGCGTGCAATATTTATCATCGGCGTGATCGTGGCACTGGCCTCCACTGTGGCGTTGGTCGCTGCCATGAATTCTTCTTCAGAAGAAACGCCCCTGTTGACCCACACGGTGACTCGTGGCGATTTGCAGGTAACGGTTGTCGAACAAGGTCTACTAGAAAGTTCTGACAACGTCGAAATCAAATGCAAAGTCCGTGGCCGCAACACCGTATTGTGGGTTATCGACAGCGGCTCATTCGTGCAGCCAGGTGATGAACTCGTGCGTCTCGACGCTTCTTTTATCAATGAACAAATCGACGAGCGAACCAAGTACGCTCACTGGTCGCAATCCGCAGCCGATCATTCTGCAGCAAGACTCACCAGCGCAACATTGGCCGTCGAAGTCTATCAAGAAGGCCAATTCGTAGCACAACTGATGGCCTTAGAAAAAAACCTTGCCGTTGCACAGACGAACCTGACTGCCGCCCAAAATATTTTGGAATATACCCAAGTCATGTCCAAAAGCGGCTATCGCAACGAAGAAGCAGTCAAAGAACAAAAGTTCGCTGTCGATCAAGCCAAACTCGAGGTCGATTTAAAGAAAACACAAATTGACGTCCTGAAGGAATACACTCAGGCGGAACAGATGCAAACCCTCAAGGGCCGACTCGCTTCGACCAAAGCGACCCACGAAGCGAATGTCGAGCGAGCCGCAGCGGATGCTTCACGCCGTGATCGCGCGCTCGAAGAACTACCGCACTGTGTCGTCAGAGCCGAACGGGCAGGGCTCGTCATTCACCCCAATGCGGCACGGTGGAGAAACGCCCCAGAAATTGCACAAGGCATTTCAGTACACAAAGATCAAGTCCTGTTGCTCATGCCTGATCTCTCAAAAATGCAAGTTAAAATCGGTGTCAAAGAAGCGGTGGTTGATCGCGTTACCGAAGGGCAGCAGGCAGTGGTCAAGCTCCCCGAACAACGGTTGGCAGGAACCGTGGCTTCCGTCGCTTCGGTCACACGGCCAGCAGGCTGGTGGACCGCTAACGAAGTTCGCTATGACACGCTCATTGACGTGCCCTCCCAATCCAACTTGCGACCAGGTATGAGTGCCGAAGTGGAATTGGCCATCGCAACCTACCGCGACGTTCTCACCATTCCTGTAGCCGCGATTGTAGAAGTCGAAGACGAACACTTTTGCTGGGTCGTCAAACCAACGGGGACAGAACGTTGCAAGCTCACGCTCGGCGACACCAATGATGTCTTCACGATCGTCACGGCAGGACTACAAGTAGGTGATCAGGTCTTGCTGAATCCTCCACAACAACCAGCCTCTCCTCAAGACACGACCCCCAAAGACGCGTGATCCATTCCCTGATACAAACGATTCAACTCGGCCTGAAAAGCCTGATGCTGCAGAAAATGCGGGCGGGCTTAGCTGCGTTGGGAATCTTTATTGGTACCACCACCGTCATCTGGCTGGTCGCCATGGGGGAGGGGGTCAGCTATCGAGCGCAACAACAGATCCTGGAACTTGGTGCCAAAAATGTGATTGTCCGCACCAAAGAGCCCAACGCTGGCAAAGACGCCGACGCCAACCAACGGGTCAAGACGTATGGCCTGCTCCGCAAGGATTACGAGCGCATCACAGAAAACATCCCCAATATCAACCGTGGCATCCCGATGCGCGAACTGCGTTTCGAGTTGAGGTTGGGTAATCGTACTGCCGATGCCAAACTGGTCGGCTGCGACCAATACTATCGCGAGCTCAATCAACTACAGATGGCTCGCGGACGCTGGCTTGCCCCGCGAGACGATGGCCACAAAGTCGTGGTCCTGGCTGATGACACCGCCAAACGCCTGTTTCCTTTCGAAAACCCCATTGGCCGCGTTATCTGGGTGGGAAGTGAGTTTTACACCGTCATTGGCCAAACCAAACCACGCACCGCTTCTGCAGCGATCGGCGGCAGTTTGGATTCACGTGACTACAACATGGATGCGTACGTCCCACTACAAACCATGCGCCAGCGAGTCGGCGACTTGGTCATGAGACGTGTCGGAGGCGGACAAGGCTTCAACTTCGTCGGTGAAAAGGTGGAACTGAGCCAAATCACCGTCGAGGTGGAAGACATCCGACAGGTCGATGAGACGGCGGCCATCATCGAAAACTTGCTGAAAAAGTACCATGATCAAGAAGATTATGCCGTGGTCGTCCCCAAAGAATTATTGCGACAAGCCGAACGAACGCGGGCCATGTTCAACGTCCTGCTGGTCGTGATCGCTGGTATTTCACTGCTGGTTGGCGGCATCGGCATTATGAATATCATGCTGGCCACGGTGACCGAACGGACGCGCGAAATCGGCATTCGCCGCGCCTTGGGGGCATCGCGCATGGACATCATTCAACAGTTCCTCACCGAAACCGTGCTACTGACCGCCGGTGGCAGTATCTTTGGTGTGCTCTTCGGACTTTACGTAGGACCTTTGTTCCACAGCCTGCGAGATCTCGCCACAGCAGTAGCTCCTGACATGCTACCGCCCATTGTTTATGAATTGGAACCACGTGTCGCTTCCTGGTCAGTCATCCTGTCGCTTGCCATTTCTCTGGTCGTTGGAATCGTGTTCGGTGTCTATCCAGCTCGCCAAGCAGCGTACATGGATCCGATCGAAGCCTTGCGGCACGAATAACATCGCGAGCCTGGCTGTGCCAGTGGCGACTTCGCCTGCAGGGCAGGGGGGAGGAGTTCGATGTCCGCCGCACTCAGAGAGCCGCCCGACCCTTCACGCCTACGGGCAATCTGGTAGCATGGCGTGACTTCAGTCGCTTGCTTCAGGAAGACCCGGCAAAGTCTCCGTTGCGAACATTGCCAACGATGCATCTTGCGTCTGACGAACAGGCCGAGAGGTATCTCGTGGCGATGCCTCAGCCTCTCAACGCAGCCAAGTGAACTCCACTCAGCAGCCACCAGCACGACACCAGCAGAACCCTCCTTCCTTGCCAAGCTCCACCGCAACTACACCTCTTGGTGCATTGCAGCCAACACCCTTGCCAAGCACCGGAGCTTTGCAGGCGTCGCACCAACCCCCACCAGTCGTCGGAGAAGCGTTCATGGAAATTGAGATGAGTTCTGACGGGGAACTGTTGGAACTGCGTTTGCAAGGACGACTTGATAACGAGGGCGCGGCTCACTTTGCCGAATACCTTGACGATGTCATTCGCCTCGGTTGGTATCGAGTGATGGTACGTTTGGAAGGCGTGCATTACATGAGTTCCGCTGGCATTGGCAAGCTGGTCGCTGCCAGAAAGGAGCTCACGGCGCTCAAAGGTTTCTTTGGCATCTGCGATCTACAACCGGACGTGCGCCAAGTACTGGAGCAGACACGTTTGCTGAAGCTCTTGGAAGTGGATCCACAGTCGGCCTTTCCCGACACACCCGCAGGCGCGATGACCTGCCTCTCGACAGTTCGCATCGCCAGTCACGACGATGTTGACCTGCAAATTTTTGAACTACGCGACGATGCCCAAACGACGTCAACGGCTCGCGAAATGACCTGTCGCCTGATTGGCAAACCAACTCCACCTGGCGATCCTGCCTTCAGCGCAACTGAATCTTGGGGCACACGTTTTTCTCAAACCAGCCTGGGAATCGGCTTGGGAGCACTCGGCACGGACTTCGCTTCCTGCCAAGAGCAGTTTGGCGAGTTCCTGGCCCTGGCCGGTTGTGTTGGCCAATCCCCCTTGCTGAGCAACGCGTTGCCAGACTATTCGGTTCCTCTGGGCGATTTCTTTCCCGAAGTCCAGGTGTGCTACGGTGCGTGCTGCACAGGTGCATTCTCCTGTCAGATTCGTTTTTCTATTTCTGAGAACAGTGCGTTGAAAGCGATTCCGCTTTCGAAAATCCTGCAACTCGCCATGCAGACTCTGGACTACGAACAAGCGGCGGCCGTCGTTCTCGGAGAGTGCTCGGGATTGATTGGCACGCAACTGCGTAAATCTCCTGCCAGCGTCGGGAACGGTTCTCCGAATCGCGCGCCACAATTCACCTTCCCGGAGATCCGCGATTGGCTCTCGTTTTCAGGTGAACGAGTGCATTCCCGTTCGCTGGCATTAGCCGGAGGCATTGTCAACTCAAAGCGCGCGTCCTGTTCCGAATCACTGCTTCCGTTTCTCCGCCCCCTCATTCGAGATGGAAACCTCCTGGGGCATTTCCATGCGGCCGTATTTCCATATCGACCTCTCAAGCGACGGACTCTCAGCTTGGAAGACGCGGTGAAGGAATTATTCGATTCCGGCACGCTGCAAAACGTCATGCATCTACTTAGGGATGATCGTCCAATCCGAGGTGGGGGCGAGTCGGAATACGTCAGCGGAGTCTGCTGGATCGCACCGCTGCGCACCGAAGTCACGGCGGAGGACTCACAATGACATTACTGCTCGGATCCTTGGTGATTGGCTTGATCTTGTCACTGGTAGCTTTCGGAATCCTGATCAGTTTCCGGGTCGTGGCTTTCGAAGATTTAACGGTTGATGGATCCATGGCGTTCGGCGGTGCCGTGGCGGCGACCCTGATCGTATCGGACTGGCATCCTGTTCTGGCAACCGGGATGGGCGCCCTGGCAGGAGGATTGGCCGGCGCAGTGACAGCCACCCTTCATCATCGTTTTGAAATCAACCGTTTACTGTCCGGCATTCTGGTGATGACCGCCCTGTATTCGATCAATTTACGCGTCATGGGCAAGAGCAACGTGCCACTGTTGGACAAGACGAATATGATGACCTACGCAGAACGCTTAGCGCGGCTGCTATTTGGTGATCAGCAATTCGTACCTGTTTTTGGCTGGCAAGCTTCCTCGCGTGATCTGTCCGCCTTAATCCTGATGCTCCTGTGTACGGTCATCGTCGGCATCACACTTTACGCGTTTTTCCGTACCGACCTGGGGATGGCCATGCGTGCAACCGGCGATAACAGCCGCATGGTTCGATCCCAAGGTGTTCATGTCGGGCTCCTGCAAACCCTGGCGTTGGCCATCGCAAACAGCCTGATCGGCTTGGCAGGCGCCCTGTATGCACAGTATCAAGGCTTTGCGGATGTACAGATGGGAATCGGCATGCTGGTTTGGGGCGTTGCCAGTACGATCCTCGGTGAATCCCTGGTACGTTCGAAAAAGATTGGCCTGTTGATCACCGGTGCGATCATGGGCTCGGTTTTATTTCGGCTGCTGGTTGCCATCGCCCTGCGCTGTGGCCTGAACCCCAATGACTTGAAACTGATCACAGCCGTGGCCGTCTTTGCCGCCTTGGCAATTCCCAAAATCCTCTCGCGTAGCAAACGAATCCTGCCGAGGTCGGGCAATGCTTGAAATCAACGGAATACGAAAAACCTTCTTTCCCGGAACTCCCAACGAAGTCCGCGCTTTGCAAGGCGTGGACTTCAAAATCGAAGAGGGTTCCTGGGTGTGCGTGGTGGGCACAAACGGCTCCGGTAAGTCCACCTTGCTGAATGCCGTTGCCGGCACATTCTTCGTCGATGAGGGCACCATCCGACTGGCCGATAAAAACATCACTCGGTGGCCCGAACACAAGCGTGCGAGGCTAGTCGGTCGCGTGTTTCAGGATCCCTTCAGCGGCACGGCCCCGTCGATGACCATTGCCGAGAATCTCGCCATGGCCGCCCGGCGCGGATTGCGCCGTGGACTCTTACCAGCTTTGACATCCACCAAGAAAAACGATCTCCGTGATCGAGTGGCCGCCATGGGTCTGGGGTTGGAAGATCGGCTGGACAATCCGATTGGCACGCTCTCCGGAGGGCAACGCCAATCCCTCACCCTGTTAATGGCCGGCCTCCGTCGCCCTTCCATACTCCTCCTGGATGAACACACCGCCGCCTTGGATCCTAAAAGTGCCGATCAGGTCATCCACCTTACACAACAATTCATTGAGAAAGATCGTTTGACCACCATGATGGTCACTCATTCCATGCCGCAAGCTGCGTCGCTGGGAGATCGCGTGATCATGATGGATCGCGGCCGCATTGTCATGGACATCTCGGGACAGGAAAAAAAGCGTCTGCGTCCCGAAGGCCTGCTCGCAAAATTTGAAGAACTCCGTCGCGCAAACCAACTGGATGAAGCTGCCGCCGAAATATTGCGGGCTCAGTACATCTGATGCCTCATCGCGTGACGCACACCAATCACCCAATGCATTGTGACAAAGGTAAACCAGGTGAATGCGATACTTGAAACATTCCGACACATCGCAGTTGGTATCTCTCTGATTGCCATCGCCTCCGCCGTGCTTCTGTTCTCCGAGCCCACAAAGAAAAAAGGGACGCGGAGCGTGGCGCTCATTAACTACACCTCGGTACCCGTCCTCGAGGACGGACAGGTGGGCATGCTGGCGGGACTGGCTGAAGGTGGATTCGTCAACGGCAAGAACATTGAGATCACAGAATTCAACGCGCAAGGTGATCGCCCAACGGCAATCCTGATCGCTAAAGAAGTGGTTGGGCAAGATTTCGATGCGATCTTGACGCTCTCGACGCCCGTGTTACAAGCCGTCGCTAATGCGAATCTCGATACAAAAAAAACGCACATCTTTACATTGTCGACAGATCCGTGGGGGGCCGGGATTGGCATCGACCGTGACGCACCCGACAAGCATCCACCCTACATGACCGGCTACGGAACGCTCCAACCGGTCGACGCGGTCTTCAAGTTGGCACGCGAAGCTAACCCAAAACTGCGGCGCGTCGGAGTCGCCTGGAATCCAGCAGAATCGAACTCCGAAGCGTCGACCATCATGGCCCGTGCGATCTGCAAGCAACTTGATATCGAGCTACTCGAAGTAAACGTCGAATCGTCATCCGCAGTACTCGAAGCGACGAAGTCCCTGGTGGCTCGTAATGTGGACGCCATTTGGGCAGGGGGCGACTCTACCGTCTCTTCCGCCATGACCGTCCTGGTAGACACCGCGAATCAGGCCAGCATTCCGGTGTTCACGAATCTGCCGGTTGACGTAGAACAAGGCGTTCTATTCTCGCTTGGCGCAGACTACTCAGAAGTCGGCCGTGCTGCCGGTCTCTTGGCCACACGCATTCTCAAAGGAGAGTCTCCCGCCGAGATTCCAGTTGAGAATTATGCGCCGCAACAACTCGCGATCAATTTAGCCGTCGCCCCCAACTTCTCACCGACCTGGACCATCCCTGAAGATTGGACGAAACGCGCAGCAACCACCGTGGATGCACAAGGAATTCACCATCAAGACACGGGTACCAAGTAATCTCGCCCGTAGCCAATCGTGCTGCAACCCGCCGCGAAAAGCCAAAACTGACTTTTTTAAGAAATCTTTAAGAACCCTCTGGAACTACCTCCTTTGGGTGTGTACACTGACCCCTCAAGGATGACCTACTCGGCCCAAATCACTATGGAGAGTGACGATGACCCAACGGTCGGAGGGAATGACGAGCTTGAGGACAAGTTGCTAGACACAGCCTGCGGACAGGAGGTCAGCTAGCTGATATCACAAGCAATTTGCACTCCGTCACATGGCAGAGGCCTTCGCAAGAAGGCCTCTGCTTTTTTTGTGAGAGCTTTCTTCCCACCTGCTTGCACCACGGCAGGCAGGCTTGTTACTGGATCGGATCGCCGTTATTTGGCCTGATCGCCCGCGCTTTCCTTGATCCAGATATTGCGATAGCGCACGTCCTGGCCATGCTCTTGCAACTTCAGTCCCTCCACACTGGGACTAACACTCACTCCACCGTTTGCATGTTTGATAGCAACGTTGTCGTGAATCTTCACGCCATTCCACCAAACGGTGGCGCGTGCCGGCTCGATCGACTTGTCGCCGTCCCAGCGAGCTGCCTTAAAGACAAAGTGAAACGCGTGCCATTCTCCGTTTGGTCGCCAAGCGTTTATATCTGGTACACGCTCCATGCAAAACGCTCCAATGCCATGCGGACCGATCTTCCAGCCATAAGGATCTTTTACATTCTTGCCTTTGGGAGACTCGATCTGGAGTTCATATCGATTCTGCAAATAAACACCACTATTTGCATAGCCTTCGACCGAATCGTCACCGCGTTTCCCCATCATCACGAACTCGACATGGCCTTCGAAGTCTTTGTACTTCTTTTTGGTCACGAGATCGTGAGTCCCCCAACGTTGTCCACCATTGGTCATCAGTACTTTTTTGCCACCGCTTGGGCTATCGACCAGAGACCATGTGATTTTCATATCAGGTTTTGGCCACATCTCCCAATTGGCCTCTACGGACTTTTGCGTTCCATCAAACGGGACATCCGCACCCTTGGGAACTGCAGCGCCAACATCTTTCGTTTTGTCATAACCGGCCTTGTCTTCCGGTCTCTGCTTATCTGCTGCCATCACCGCAGTGCCAAGTAACACCACAGCCAAAAATCCAATCACGTTTCCCGTCTTCAGTAATTTCATAATGAGCGTCTCTCTTCTAAATAGAAATCCACCAAGTGAATAAATCGGTTGAAAGTAATAAGCATTGGCCTCCCACGAGGTTGCCTGAGAGGTGCCAGTGTAATCCAGTTCGAACAGCCACACGACAGTCAGCCCGATGGTGCATGGGAAGCACCTCCAGCGTCCTGCAGGCACCCATCAATTCGCCCCCACGGATGCAGGGCACTAAGTACCTAATTCACCGAGACTTGCGAAAGAGATTCTTCATCCTTTGCCAGTTCGTCTGGAATGCCTGTGGCTTCAGGGACGCCAGGGCTGCCTTCGCCTTTGCTGATAGTTCACGCAAAAGCGGCGGAGTCAGCAGCACTCACCTTGCCAGCGAACACGTGCGCCACATGACGTCTGCGAGCAGTTGGGAGAGCACCCCATCAGAATTACCGTGGGCTGCTTTTCTTCAGCAAATCCACCATCGCTTGCCCCATGGCAATCCCCACGTCCATATAGGTGCGTGCATTTCCATTGTAGTGACTGTTGGAAGCACCTCCCTGGTTGATGGGATGCGTGTAAACGGTGGCCACATTCCCCTGGAAGGCAGGATATTTGCCGGTCGTCCCATCCACAGCAAGCTGAGCATCCAGAATCTGCTTTTCGTTTCCAGCAGCGGTTTCTTTCGCCGTTTGCCCCAGCGTAGCGCATACGAATTTCGCCTGCGGGGCAGCAAACTCTCTGCGCAACGTGGTAATCAGGTGGACGAGATTCTTTTCGTATTGAGCCGCATGTGCCGCGTTGTAGCGATCTTTGTCACCTTGCCACCAGCCAAACCCGACAATCTTATAGCCACGCCCCTGCCAATGAGGAAACTGCTGGTCGAAATTGTCCAACACCTCGTGGGCCGCACGAAAGCAATCGTCGTATTGCTTGCCTGCATACCAATTAATCGCTTTGGGCTCTGTCCCCTTTTTCCAAGCCTCGGGCGAGTCTTGATAGCCAGCATGAATCTTGTCGCCAAATTCGTATCGCTTACTCCCTGGTGGAAGGAAATCCCAACCCAAAGAACGATTCCCCTGTGACGCCTTGAGAATCAATACCGGTTCATCGAGATAGTCGCCAACCACATGGCCAAACCCCAGTTCCGGCCCAATGGTATTGCCACTGGCGCCACAACCAACGCTCAACCACTTACTGGCGCGTGCAGCGACCACTCCCTTGTACCACACGTCGTCCCGTGACACCCATTGTTTTTGATCGTTGATCAAGAATGGAAACATGCGTTGCTGTTTGACGAACGTCGCCAAGGCACCTGGAACATCAACACGGTCAATCCACCCCAACCCATCCGCTTGCTTGGTGAGGTACGTAATCTTGAACGGCACCTTCTTCCCGGCAGTCAAAGCGATCTCGGAGAGCACTGCCTCTTGACCAACTAATTTGCGATACACTTCTTCACCGGCCACCTCCATGATGTTATGCGTTGAGCCGCCATAGCCGGGGCGAAACTCATATACTCCGGTATCCTGAGGAGCGATGAAACCGCGCACGACTTGCGCGCCTCCTCCGGGATACGGTGTCGGCCTGACTCCGCCAAAACTCTCCAGCCGCTGCCTCTTAACCGGCTGCCTGGCGTCATAGTCCGCTTGTGGGTCGTATTCCCCTTGATACACCGACACCACGGGGTCCAAGAACTCAGCCCCCCAGCGTCTGCCGCCACCAGTCACCTTGCCAGCCCCAACCATGTTGGATTGACCGGAAAGGATGAACACTTTCACTGGCTGAGGTACCGCCGGCGTGGGTTCCGCCGCTTGGCCTGGACGCGTTATCAGCAAAACAGCGCACCCAATCGCCAGGCTGTTGAAACAAGAATTCCACAAACTAGACAAATCGCTGGCAGCCATCATCAATCGATCACATCCGTTAAAGCAACGTTCCAAGAACCAACCGAAAAGTCTTCCTTCGACTGTTGAATCCGTTTGTCGTTTGTCAGGAATCACTTTGTCTCGAGCAACTTGACCATCGCCTTACCCATCGCTTCACCAACGTTCATGTAGGTTTCCGCATTCCCTCCGTAATGACTATTGGAGGCGCCACCCTGCGACAACGGATGGGTGTAAACCGTGGCCACATTCCCCTTGAATTTCGGATACTTACCTGATTCACCGTCAACGTTAAGCTGACCTTGAAGGATCAAGCCTTCATTTCCTTCTGCCGTTTTTTCGGTTTGCCCCAGCGTGGCACACACAAACTTGGCATTCGGAGCGTCGAAATCTTTCCGCAACTGCTGAATCAACTGCACAAGATTCTGCTCGTAGCGACTGGCGTGGCCGGGGTTATAGCGATCCTTGTCACCTTGCCAAAAGAAGAAACCAGCCACTTCGTACTTCTTGGCCTCAGGATAGTATTTATTTAGCTCTGCCAACACCTTCTTGGCGCGTGCAATATCGCCTTCGTACTGCAAACCGGCATGCCAGTTGTGCTTGGGAGCAGGTGGCGTGTTGCCTTTTTCCCAGTGCGTGTGACGCACCTCATCGTTGTAAGCGGGGTACACGTAGGTCTTCGACTCACCCGATTTTCGGTCTTTCATTGCGAACTCATAACGTTCACTTCCCGGTGGCAACAGATCCCATCCCAGGCTGCGATTGCCAATGCAACTCTTCAGCACCATCACAGGCGCATCCACAGCTTGGCCAAGCTGATGCCCGATTCCCAACTCGGGGCCGATGCTGCGACCGGTGACCGTCATCCATTCGTTGTTGAATTGCCGCATACCGGCATCCGCGCCACCGCTTCCCATCACGCGTACATTGCGAACGTCCTTGCGTTCCGTCCAGTTCCCTTCGTCATCAATCAGGTAGGGATACAACTTTTTCGACTTGACCGCATGGTCCAACGAGCCCTCGGGTCCCTTTTTCGATGCATTGATCTTACCGGCACCCACCATGTTCGATTGCCCCAGCAGAATGAACACCTGCACCGGCTTGCTCATATCGGCTGACTTGCCATCCGGATCAGGCAACTGGCCAGTTTCCTCAGCTACCGTGACGTCAAACGACGTCAACGTCAGTCCGACAAAAAGAAACAGAACTACCAGCGCACATAATTTTTTGGTCATCATCGTTCGTCTTGGGCTCGCTACAAATTGAGTCAGCAGTAAAAGCAAATTCATTGCGGTTCATTATGCCTCACGCGAACCATGTTTTCACGCAAAAGACCATCGTTTTTGCGCCAGGCCCATTGGAACCCTGGAGAGACGAGCAAAGCCTTGCCGTATTCCGCTCTCCGAGCATCTGGCCCATTGCCGACCAATCAACAGATCCCACCGTACATAGTAGCGCAGCGGTCCTGAATCGTGAGCTTGGATGCCCACGGAGGCAGTGCACACCACCCAATCCCCACAGAGTTTCAGCAGCGGCGTACTTCCTGTCCTCCGAGCCTGTCAGCGGTTGCATCTCAGGATCCACTGGGCGACCATAAAGGTTCAGCTTCCCGTTTTGCCACGCCCACTTGAGGCTTCTCATGTACTTCAAAATCGAATGCCCCCACTGCGAAAAGGTACTCCAAGTAACCGAGGAGATGGCGGGCAAAAAACGCAAGTGCCCGTATTGCCAAGGTTCATTGATCGTTCCAGATACGACCCCGAGCGAACCAGCCAGTTCCGGCAGTCAGGAATCCTTCGGTGGTATCAACGTGCAATCCAGCGGCGGAAACTCCCCCTCAAGTGGCCCGCAACTAAAAACCTCGGTCAGGCGGAAACCCAACGAAGCTCCACGCAAGTCTTCCGGAAAACAAGACGCGGACGGCAGCAATGTCAGTTTGCTGTTGAGTGGCCTGTTTGGACTTGGCACCGCCATGGTCATTTTTGTTGGGCTGTATATCCTCAAGCTGGCAGATTTGCGTATTGGCAGCATGTTTTGGGATAGTGCCTTCATCAACTTTCCCACCACGCTGCTGATGTGCTGGTCATTTGCCATTCTGGCAATCAAATCACGCCAACTTAAACAGCAGCGATCTGCCATGCTGCTGGATGTCCTGCCGACCGAATTATCCCCTGAAATCACGACTGGTTCACTGGACAAATTCGTCGAACATATTCGCTCGCTCCCGGGGACTGCCTCGGAAAGCATGCTCGTCAAACGCGTCTTGCGTGGAATTGAGCATTTTCGAGTCCGTAAGAGTGCTGCCGAAACCGTGACGATGATGGAATCGCAATCAGTGATCGATGCCAGCAACGTGGCCAGCAGTTATTCAATCGTCAAAGTCTTCATCTGGGCCATGCCGATCCTCGGCTTCATCGGCACGGTGATGGGAGTCAGCAGTGCCGTCAGTGGTTTATCTGCCACATTGGAAAACGCCTCCGATGTCTCGGCTGTTACCGCTTCTATGAAGGGTGTCTTTGGTGGATTAGGAACGGCCTTCGACACCACCTTACTGGCCCTGATCATGAGCCTGCTCGTCAAGATCCCGGCGTCGGCGCTGCAGAAAAACGAAGACGACCTGGTAACTACCGTAGATGAGTACTGCAACGAAAATCTCCTGCTTCGACTGAACGACGGTCGCGAGGGTGGTGCAGAGCGCGGCGGCGGCGGAGCGGGTG
>MDSW01092552.1_pt1 | contig 22735 bp, 27 predicted proteins | sample 811171 | NCBI WGS metagenome assembly MDSW01 (sample SAMN05326641, study PRJNA326480) | marine metagenome | isolation source: seawater | place: Atlantic Ocean: North West | collected 2012 | reverse complement strand
TGCTGCTGCTTTAAAGAACTTACGTCTTGAAGGAGTTTTAACTCTCTTCAACGTTTTTTCTTTTTTAGACATATTTGTCTCCCTTTAGTTAATTAACTAATGAAATATTTAAGCATAAATAGGTTGTAGAGTCTCGAGATGTTTTTGAAAAAAAATACTAGATTCAATTATAGATTGTACTAATTGATTGCATTTTTACATTTTCCAGTATTAAAGAATTCATCAATATTACTTATTGCTAAATCAGCCATAGCAGTTCTAGTTTTTTTAGTCGCGCTTCCAAGATGTGGTAAAATAAATGCAGTTGGTTGATTTAAATAACCAGAATGAATTTTTGGTTCCCCTTTATAAACATCAAGACCGATAGCGTATATTTTTCTGTTAGTAAGCGCCTGAACCATAGCTTCATCTTCAATCATATCTCCTCTAGCAACATTAGTAATTATCGCCCCTGTTGGAAAGTACTCGAGCGTTTCTTTGTTAATTATATCCTTAGTTTCTTTAGTCGCCGGGCAACAGATTGATAAGATATCAGAAACTGAGAATAAACTTTTTATGCTTTTATGGTATTTGGCCCCATTTTCAATTTCTGGACTTAATCTTGATCTGTTCCTATAGTGAATCTCCATTCCAAAACTTTTTGCAATTTTCGCTAGAGCTCTTCCAATTCTTCCCATTCCTAAAATTCCTAGCCTTGAGCCAGTAAGTTGTTTCCCAATAAGAAAATCAGCAGACCATTTCCAATTTTCTTTCTTTGCATATTCCATACCTTCGTTGGCTCTTCTAGATGCACCCAAAATTAGCAACATTGCAATTTCAGCAGTTGCATCTGTAAGAACATCAGGAGTATTTGTAACTATAATATTTTTTTTCTTTGCAGCTTGATGATCAATGTTTCCAAATCCAACTGCAAAATTAGAAATAATTTTAATAGAGGATGGTAAATTATTTATAACTTTTTCATCAATTTTTTCTGTAAGTGAACTTAAAATTCCATCGCATCCTTGACTAAGCTCAATTATTTTCTTCTGCGAATAAACTTCATCATTTAAATTAAGTTTTGCATCCCATAATTTAGATGCCCTTTCTTCATTTGATCTTAATAATTTCCTTGTTATTAAAACTTTTTTTTTCATAATAATGATGAAAGACTTTTAGGCTTGGGGCCGCCTGTATACCAATCAATTACTTCGACTGTATGTAAAATAGGGATGTTAGTTCCATTTGTAATTTGCATTATGCAACCAATATTGCCTGTAGAAATAAAATCTGGTTTGACTTTATTTATATTTTCGACTTTTTGTTTTAACAATTTTTTTGCAATATCAGATTGCAAAATATTATAAGTTCCAGCAGATCCACAGCAAATATGTCCGTCTGGTATATTTAATATTTTATTACCAGTCTTTTCTAATAAATCTATAGGTTGTTTATGTACTTTTTGCCCATGCTGCATTGAACATGCTGAGTGATATGCAATATTATATTTTTTGGTGACTTTGTCTGATTTGAAATTGAGTTTTAAATTTTGATCTAAGAATTCAGTTATATCTTTTGTTAATTCAGATATTTTTTTTGCCTTTTTTTTCAGTTCATTATCATCTCTAAATATAAAAGCATAATCCTTTAAAGTTGTTCCGCACCCTGATGTATTTGAAATAATAGCATCTAATCCATTTTTTAAGTATTCGTCGTACCACATATTAATATTTTTTTTAAAAGTTTCTTTTGCAATTTCCTCTTTGCCTAGATGGTGGTTTAGGGATCCGCAACACTCAATTTCAGGCATAGTAGTGACCTCAACTCCGTGTCTTGTTAAAATCCTGATTGTGGACTCATTTATTTGGGGTGATACTACCCTTTGAACACAACCAATAAGTAATGCAACTCTTGCTGTGGGTTTTTTTCTCTCTGCCTTATATACTTTTTGGAATTTTAGTGTTTTAGAATATATTTTTTTTGGAGCAACATCGAGCATACTTTTTAAATTGTTTGGTAAAATAAATTTAAAAATCTGACCAATTTTTGAAAAGAAAATTAAAAATTTAAAAATTTTTGGTTTAGGTAAAGTTTTCGATAAAAAATCTCTAAATACTCTTTGATAAAAAGGTCTTTTATAATTTTTTTCGACGTAGTTTCTTCCATGATCTATTAAATGCATATAGTTTACACCCGAAGGACAAGTAGTCATACAAGAGTAGCAGGATAAACATTTGTCTATATGTGAAACCACTTTTTTTGTTGGGGTCTTTTTCTTTTCAATCATTTCTTTAATTAAATAAATTCTGCCTCTTGGACCATCTAATTCATCACCTAGCAAATTGAATGTCGGGCAAGTTGCATTGCACATACCACAATGAACACATTTTCTTAAAATTTTTTCTGAAGACTTATTGTCTTTGTTTTTTAATTGGTCTTCTGAGAAGTTAGTTTGCATTTAAATTCCTGTATACATTTTTCCTGGGTTAAAAATTCTTTTTGGGTCAAAACTTTTTTTTATATTTTGGGAAATCTTAAATTTAATTGGATCAATAGTAAATATTTCTGACGAAGATTTTAGACTTTCTGGTGATTTAATTACTGTTAAATAACCATTTGCATCAAGGATTCTCTCTCGAATTTGATCAATCTTTTGATTAGACAAGTAATCTAGCTCTAGCCATATTAATGATCCTCCCCAATCTAAAAAGTAATTTGGATGGAATGTTTTTAGTCTATTTATTAAATTTACTGTTTCAGATGGAGGTACAACAGCTCTCAGTAAATTTCTATCATTTATAGAAAAAGCTTTGAGTGATCTCGTGTCCTCCCAAAAAATTTCAGATTGATTACTATCTAAAATTGTTAATTTTTTATTTTCTAAAACTAGCTCTTTAATAAGATTATTAATTCTTTGTTCAGTTGAAAGTTTAGTTCCCTCAACTCTTATTGCTGTAATTGACCCTGGATGTGTAAGATCATTAAAAACAAAATTATTTCTTAAATTTCCTGGATAGTAAACTGCACCTGATGGATCATTTGAAGAGGATATTGCGGATCCCATTATTCCCATTGCATGTTCTAATGCTAAACCACTTACAATTATAGTTTTTATCTCAGACTCTAAAGGTAAAACTTTGAGGGTTAATTCACTTATGGTTAAAAGCGTACCGAATGATCCTGTTATTAATTTTGATAAATCGTAACCTGTAACATTTTTTACAACTGTACCGCCTGATTTAATTTTTTCGCCTTTTCCATTAAAACCTTTAAATCCAAGTATATGATCTCTTGCACTACCAACCTTAAATCTTCTCGAACCGGAAAAATTACAGGATAAAGTACCCCCGACAGTTCCCTCATTTGAATTTTTTTTAAAAATTTTTGAAAAATTTACGGGCTCAAAAGCTAGATGCTGCTTATTTTTTTTTAACTCCTCTTGAATAATATTAATTGGAGTTCCTGCTTTTACTGTTATGTAAAGTTCCTCTGGTTTATAGTCAATAATTCCAGAAAATTTTGACATGTCTAAAGTTTTCGCGCATTGAAGTTTTTTACCAATATTTATTTTGGTTTTATTTCCTACGATTTCTATTGGTAAATTTTTTTTATAGCAAAATTTTATTATTTGCTGAATTTCGATTTCGTTTTTTGGCTCAAATTTTTCAGTATTAAAATCTAGGGATGTCTGAGAATTTTGATTTATCTCTTCCATGAATATGTAGTCTTCCTTCCTCAGCACATTTTCTTAAGATTGGGTATACTTTTCCTGGATTTAAAAGTGAACTTGGGTCTAGTGAATTTTTAATACTTATCTGTTGCTGTATATCATTATTGTTAAACATTTCACACATAAGTTCTCTTTTTTCAATTCCAATTCCATGCTCTCCTGACAAGACCCCCCCGTATTTAACACATAGTTTTAAAATGTCCTCACCAAACTTTTCTGTTTTCTCTAGTGAAATTTTATCATTAGCATCAAACATAATAATTGGATGCAAGTTTCCATCTCCAGCATGAAATGCGTTTGCTACAGGTAATTTATATTTTTTTGAAAGTTTAGTAATTTCTCTTAATACTTTTGCTAGCTTACTTCTTGGTATTGTTCCATCCACACAGTAGTAGTCTGGTGCCATCTCTCCACAAGCAGGAAATGCCGCTTTTCTTCCGGACCAAAATTTTGATCTCTCTTCGTCTGATTTACTAATTTTAACACTTGTACATTTATTTTGTTTACAAATTTCTGCAACTTTTTTTATTAATTCTTCAACTTCAGATTTTGTTCCGTCTAATTCTACAATTAACATTGCCTCGGCCTCTAAAGGATAGCCCGCTTTAGAAAAATTGTTGGTTGCTTCAAGCAAAACTTTGTCCATTATTTCCATACCAGCAGGAATAATTCCATTAGATATAATTTCCATTACAGAATTACCTGCATCTTCGATAGATGGAAAACCTAAAAGTATTGCTTTTGCTGTATCTGGTTTTTTTAAAATTTTAACAGTCACTTCTGTTATAACGCAAAGTAAACCTTCTGATCCAGTTATTAATCCTAGAAGATCGTAGCCAGGTGCATCGAAAACTTTGCCACCAATTCTGGTTATTGTTCCATCCATTAATACTGCTTCAACACCCAAAATATTATTCGTCGTAGTTCCATATTTCAGAGAGTGAACCCCTCCTGAATTTTCTGCAACATTTCCACCGATTGAGCATGCCATTTGGCTTGATGGATCAGGTGCATAATAAAAACCCTTATCCTGAACTGCGTGGGTAATGGATAAATTTGTTACCCCGGGCTGCGCAACAACACACCTGTTATTATAATCTATTTCTTTGATCTTATTAAACTTTCCTAAACCTAATAAAATACAATCTGCTAAAGGTAAAGCGCTACCAGCTAAGCCTGTTCCAGCACCTCTTGGAACAACTTTTATTTTATTTTTATTACAATACGACAATATTTTACTTACTTCATTTGTACTCTCAGGGAGAACCACCAACATTGGTGTTTGTTTGTAAGCGGCTAACCCATCTGTTTCGTATGGTTTGAGTTCTTCGCTTTCAGATAAAATATTAACTTTTTTTGTGAAAGCAGAAATATCATCTACAATCTTACTTTTATTTTTTAATGTCTGCCTATCAACTTTAGGCATTTTAAGTGAGCTCATAACAATATCTTATAATTATAATTTAAGCGGGTCAAAAATTAAATTGTAATAATTTTAACGAAATTATGAATTTTCTTAGAGAATCTTTTTAATTTTATCTAATGCCTGAGAAATATTGTCACTAGATGCCGCAAAGCTGAATCTTACATAATCCTTAGAAGTTTTTCCAAATGCTGTTCCTGGAACAATAGCAACTCCTGCCTCATGCATACACTTTTTTGCAAATTCACTTCCATTCATACCTGTTCCACTTACATTTGGAAAAGCATAAAACGCGCCTCCAGGTAAACTGCATTTTACTCCGGGTAAACTATTTAATCCTTGATGGATCAATTTTCTTCTTATTGAAAACTTTCTCATCATTTCCTTTATGGAGTCATCAGGTCCATCTAGTGCCGCAATACCTGCATATTGGGCAGCAGCATTTACACATGAAACACTATTTATTAATAATTTGTTAACGTGCTCAATTAAATTTTTAGGCCAAAAACTCCAACCTAATCTCCATCCCGTCATCGAATAAGCTTTGCTCCATCCTTCTAAAACAATTAATCTTTCTCTTAAATCTGGATAATTAAAAAAAGTTGGCATTTGTTTTTCATCAAAGATTTGTCTGCTATAAATTTCATCACTTAAAATAGTTACGTGAGGATGTTTTTTTAATCCTTCGGCTAACTTATCTATTTCTGGTTTTTCAACAAAGCTACCAGTTGGATTGTTAGGATTAATTAAAATTAATAATCTTGTCTTATCAGTTATTAAAGATAAAATTTTATCTGCACTAAATTTTAAATCTTTATCCTTTGTAAGATCATATGGTACCGATGTAGAACCAGTGTAATTAATCATAGACTCGTAAATTGGAAAAGCAGGTGTTGGATGAATAATTTCTACTCCTGGTTCACCAAAACACTGAATAGCATAGTGCATAGTTGGCTTACCACCTGGCATAATAATAATTCTCTCAGGATCAATATCTTGATTATATATTTTTTTTATTTTTCTTGTAACTGATTGTCTACACTCCAAAATACCATTTGACAAAACATAACCGTGATGACCATCATCTAAAGCTTTTTTCGCTGCATCAACTATATGTTTAGGAGTTTTAAAATCAGGTTGTCCCAATCCTAAATGAATCATTTTTTTTCCTCCTGCCTCGAGTTTTTTTGCCTCTGCTAATACGCTAAAAGCAGTTTCTGTTCCTAATCTATCTAAATTTTTTGCTAATTTCATATTCTAAAAGCTATATTTTTTTTACTTAATTCTTTAACAGATTTACATCCAAGTAATATCATATCACGTCTTATTTCATCATGCATTCTTTGCAACATAGCTTCCACACCTTTCTGCCCTCCAGCTCCTAATGCAAATAAAAAACCTTTTCCAAAACTACATGCCGTTGCACCCAGAGATAAAGCTTTAAGAACATGTGTTCCTCTTCTTATACCTCCATCCAAAATTATTTCTAATTTACCACCAACTGCATCAGCAATTGCTGGAAGTTGGTCAAAAGGAGATCTAGATCCGTCAAGTTGTCTTCCTCCATGATTTGAAAGCATAATTGCAGATGCTCCGATTTGTACTGCACGTTTTGCGTCCTCAACTGACATTATGCCTTTGATTGCGAAAGGTCCTCCCCATCTTTTAATGCAGTATTCTGCATCTTTCCAGCTCATCGCAGGATCATATTGTTCGTTAATATATTCCATCACGCCTTTAGCTATACTGCTTCCATTTTTTGTAAAATGGGAAACATTTGCTAATTTGAATTTTTCATGAGTTAAGTAGTTAATTGACCATTTGGGGTGTAATGCAAAACTTAATAAACTTTTAAGAGTTAGTTTTGGGGGAGTAGTGAAACCCCATCTATGATCTCTTTCTCTATTTCCAGCAACTACAGTATCAACTGTTAAACACATAGCATTGAAACCAGATCTTTTACACCTGTCAATAAGATCATCGGTTAAAGTTTGATCTTTGTGTATATATAATTGAAATAATTTTGGGCCGCTTGAAACATTAGATACTTCCTCAATTGATGATGTGGACATAGTTGACATACTATAAAATGTTCCAAATTTTTCTGCTGCTCTTGCGCTAGCTTTGTCTCCATCATGATGATAAAGTCTTTGCATTGCTGTAGGAGATAAAAAAAGTGGAATTTTTATTTTTTTTCCAAATACTTCTACGGACATATCTGGTTCGCCCACTCCGGCTAAAATATTTGGAACTAAGTCACAATTAGAAAAAGATTCTGTATTTCTTCTTAAAGTAACTTCATCGTCTGAACCGCCATCTATATAATGAAATATTGGGGCAGGTAAATTTTTTTTTGCTAGTTTTCTAAAATCCTCAAAATTATAACAATTTTTTAAGTTCATTTAGATTTATTAAATTTAAAATTTCTTTAAGAAATTAAACATATAGCTGTTTGCTCCAGGATTTTTATCTCCTAGGCTAGCATTTGATACGTGATTATATGACATTCCTAAGTTTGTACCCTCTGACAGATCAAGAGATAACTGAACTTCACTTTTAAACTCTAATGGATGCCCTAGGTCTTTTCCATCGCCCTGTCTGTAAAGCCCTGGTGTAAAACTTGGAGTAATTTTTAATCTTCCAACTGAGTAATTAGTCTCAATACCTGTATAAAAATATGCTGCACTATCTTGAGTAATCATTGCTCCAGTTACGGGAGTAATCCTTCCAAAAATTGTATCTTTAAAAAGATTTTCGTTCTGGTGTTCTATTCCATACAGTGCAGATTTTTTGCCATCATCACTAAAATCAAACATACCGGTATAAAAATTAACACCATATTTTTTTTCTTCGGATAATACTGAAGTATTAATTAATAATGCACTAATTAAAAAAGTTAAGAATTTAATTTTCATTTCATAAAAAATACAATTTTAATTTTAAAAAGTATATAGTTTTTTATTTCTTCTCTATTACCCTTTTTTTAACCATTAAATATATAAATAAACCTCCTAATATGAATAATATGTAAGGTAAAAACCATAGGAGATAGCTATTAGTTTTAATTGGCGGATTTAACAATATCCAAGAGCCATATTTTTCCGATAAAAAATGATAAATTTCTTTTTCTTTTAAACCTTCCTGTAGTTTATCATCAACGACGCTTTTAATTATTTGAGCAAAATCTGAGTTTGAGTCGGATATTGTTTGTCCTTGACATACCAAACATCTAAGATTTTTCAAAATATTATTTTTTAAATTTTCTTTTGCGTTAATTTTAGTGCTTAAAAAAATTAACAAGAATATAAAAATTACTTTTTTCATTTTTTTACTATTCTCTCAATTTCTTTAAAATCTTTTAAGTCTAATGGACCTATATACTTTTTTAAAATTACCATATCTTTACTTATAATCATAGTTTCAGGAATACCATAAACTCCAAAATTAATAGATTTTTTTCCATCAGTATCTTTCGTTGAAATATAAAAAGGATTACCCATTTCCTCCAAAAAAGAATTTGCATTATTATGATTGTCTTTAAAATTAACTCCAATAATTTTTAAATTTTTAATTTTACTAAGTTGCATAAGAACATTGTGCTCTTTTCTGCAAGGTGCACACCAAGAGGCCCAAAAATTAAGAGCTATATAATTATAATTTGTTATTTCCTTAGTATTAAATAATCCACTATCATTAAATAATTCAAGATCGATTTCATCAATTTTATTTCCTACAATGTCCTCCGTATTATAAGTTTTATTTTTACCTAAACTTAAATAAAAAATAGTGAAAATAAAAATAAAAAAAATAGAAGTTAAAATTAGATAAGATTTTTTCATATTTGTCTTTTTATTTTAAAAAATTTTAATACTCCTCCTAGAGAGATTAATATTACAGAAAGCCAAATAAAATTCATAAAAGGTTTTTTTTGAAATTTTATGTTAAAAATATTTGTGTCAGATATATTGCTCATTGTTAAGTAAGTATCTGAAAATAAATTTGAATTTATTGATGCTTCATAAGTTATTGTCTCTGGCTTATTGTAAAGTCTAATTTCTGGTTTTAGATTTTCGATTGTTGATTTTTTTTTATTAAGAATTTCAAAGTGTCCGATAACAGATTTATAATTATCAATTTGTGCTGTTTCTAATTTTTTAAAATTTATTACATAATTTCCTAGGTTTTTTTTTTCCCCAATTTTAGCATTAAAATTACTCTCTAAAGATAGAATACTATTAATTGATATAAAAAAAATTAACAGTCCAAATCCAAAATGGGAAATTATTCTTGATAAATTTATATTTTTATTTTTTAAATTTCCATAAAAGTCAAAAATAGTCTGAATGATTAAATATATTGAAAATAAAAGTATTAAATTTGTTAATAAATTACTTTCTTTTATGAAAAAGAATATTATTACGAATGAGATAATCGAAAGAAATAAAATAATATCAAAAATCTTTTTGAAATCAGAAGAGATCCATCTATGTTTAGGTCCTGATGTCATTAAAAATAATAAAGGTATTAAAAATGGTGCTAAAATAAAATTATAGTATGGAGGGCCTACAGATATTTGGGCGCCGGTTAAAGTATCAAGAAAAACAGGATATAATGTACCAATAAGAACCACTGCAAGAAAAAAAATCATAAACCAGTTATTTAGTAAAATAAAAAACTCTTTTGAGAAAATTTTATAGTTTTTGTTTTCGGATGGAGCATACCTAAAAAAGATAAATATTGATGAAAAAACCATTACTAACAAAAACGATAGAATAAATAGACCTCTATTTGGATCGCTGGCAAATGTATGAACTGAGTTTAATATTCCTGATCTAACTAAAAATGTTCCTACAACACTCATTGTAAAAGTCATAATGCTTAAAACTATAACCCAAGAATAAAGTCCCATTTTTCTTTCCAAAACTAAGACTGAGTGAAGCAAAGCTGTCATTAATAACCATGGCATAAGAGATGAATTTTCTACTGGATCCCAGAACCAGAAACCGCCCCAACCTAATTCATAATATGCCCAGATAGATCCGACAAGTATCCCAAGTGTTTGGAAAAACCAAGAGACAGAAACCCAAGGTTTTAAAGTTGTTGCTAAAGATCTTGAGTCAATTTTACAAATTAAGGACGCAAGAGCTACAGAGAAATAAATTGATGAGCCTACAAAACCAATATAAAGCAATGGAGGATGAATTGCTAACGCTGGATCTTGTAATATAGGATTTAATCCATTTACTTCACTAGGAACCGGAAATACTGGAGCAAAAGGATTGGAATTTGATAATAAAAATATAAAAAATATAGAAATTAATAAATTTTGAAAAATTAACGTTAAGAGTTTAAAATTTTTATTTTTATTTTTATCTAAGACTAAAAATAAAAAAGAAAACAAGACAAGTATATTTATCCATAACAGCAAGCTTCCTTCATGGTTTCCCCAAGTTCCTGAAATTTTATAAAATAGTGGTTTAGACGTATGTGAATTTTCATAAACATTATTTATAGAAAAATCTGAATATACATACCCAGCTATCAAAGTTAAAAAGCTGGATAAAGAAAAAATCAGTTTAAATAATGAAAATTTATATATTTTTTGAGAAATTTTATCACCAGAAATCTTAAGTTCTACAATAGAGAAGTAAATAAGTATTAATGACGATAGTAAAGCAGAGCTTGAAAAAATGATACCTATATTACTTAGCATTTTTATTTAAATTTTTTTTTATTTCTGGAGGAATATAATTTTCATCATGTTTAGCCAAAATTCTCTTGGCTACAAAGAATTTTTTATCTTTTAACTTTCCTTCTGCAACAACACCTTTTCCTTCTGCAAAAAGTGCGGGAACTGTGCCTTGAAAACTAACTATTATTTCTTTTTTGAAGTCTGTTACTATAAATTTGATTTCATCTTCAGAAGTTTTAACTGAACCTTCTTTAACCATACCTCCTATTCTAATTTTATTGTTGAGATTTATTTCATCGGTTTTAGAAATCTCAGAGGGCGAATAAAAATACAAAACATTATCTTCTAAAGTTTTAAAAATAAAAACGATAGCAATTATAGTTAAAATTGATATTGCTACAAAAATTGTTAATCTATTTTTTGTCTTATTATTAAGCATTTCAAAAATGCTAATTTAGTTTTTCGAATATGAAAGTAAAATTGCTTTTACAACTTTTTGCTTTTTTATATCTTCAAATTCTTTATTTGTAAGAGTTTTGGCCTCTTTTATGAATTCTTTTTCTAGTTTCTTAAGACTTTTTCTTGTTTTTAAGAACAAAAATAAACAAGCTAGGGTGGTTAATAGGAAAGATGACCAGACATAGAATCCATGTCCATTCATAAGAAAAATATTTAAATTCATAATTTTTTCAACCTTTTTCTTTTTACTCTAATTGTTTCTATCCTATATTTCATTAGAAAAATTAACGCAGAATACAGCAAAAATGCACATAACATTATGCTAAGAGGTATAAGCATTGAATAATGAACGGTAGTTTCACCAGATAAATTAATACTAGGTTGTTGATGAAGAGTTGACCACCAGTGAACTGAGTACTTTATTATTATAAGATTAATTAGACCCAAAACTGAAATTGATGTACAAATCTTTAACGCCTTAGAGTCGTCTTTAATAAATTTGTAAGACAAAATAAATATTATATAAAAAAACATCAAAACTAACATCGAAGTTAATCTAGCGTCCCAAACCCACCAGGTTCCCCAAGTTGGTTTACCCCAAAGTGATCCAGTAAAAATAGCTATAAAATTGAATACTAAACCAATTGGTGCAAGACTTTTATAAATTAAGCTTGCACTTTTAATTTTAAATAAAAAATTTAGAATACAAAGGAAACTTATTGAAGCAAAACATAGCAAAGATATCCAAGCTGATGGAACGTGAACGTACATTATCCTAACAGACTCACCCTGTATATAGTCTCTTGGTGAAACAAATAATGCAAAAATAATACCTATAATAGATATAGGTAAAATAAATATTTTTACAAAATTTAATATTTTTCCAGTTAAATGAAAAACATAGCTTGGATTTAAAAATTTAAACATACATTCATTTAACTGATTTTTGTTTAAGTTTGAATGGGGTATTTTTGGTCTAGTTGAAAATTGAGAGGGAGATAAAGGAAGTATAAGTAAATTTCCAACTAGACACTAACATTAATAAATTATTATTGATTTAAGCCGGAGATTTGGACTAAATTTGTTAAATTTGTGGCAAAGATTAAAAAGTCAATTAATTTGATGGTTTGTAATAAACAGAACCTCTTTTTTCAGAGAAAACTTCCTCTACTAATGGATGTCTTATAGGTTTACTAGAATCGTCGAAAGTTAAATTTTGTTCAGAAACATAAGCTTCATATGTTACCTCATTATTCTCAGCTAAAAGATGATAAAAAGGTTGATCTTTTTTTGGTCTTACATCTTTTGGTATTGACTCATACCATTCTTCTGAATTATTGAATTCAAAATCAACATCATAAATTACTCCCCGAAAATTAAAATGTCTGTGTTTAACTATGTCACCAATTGAAAATTTGGCTTTTTTTGTGTTCATCAATAGGTTAAGGATAATTATGTTTTTTTATAAAATCAATAAAAAAATATAAATAAAAGTTTTTTTATGATAACTTTTTACTGTGAATAAATCTTTTATTAAATTTATTACAGATTTTGGGCCACTGTTGATTTTCTTTTTTGTATATTACAGAAAAGAAAAAAACTTAATTGATGCCATTCCGGCCTTAATTATAGCAACTTTGATAGCTGTTATAATTTCATACCTTTTTGAAAAAAAAATACCTTACCTTCCTATTGTTGGTGCAGCACTAATCAGTTTATTTGGTGGTTTGACCTTTTTTTTCAAAAATCCAATATTCATATATTTAAAACCAACAGTAATAAATATTATTTTTGCTATTACATTATTAATCGGCAAAATTCTTTTTAATAAAAATTTTTTAAAGGTTTTTTTTAAAGGTTCATTAAAGTTAGAGGAAGCTGGTTGGGATAAACTCTTGTATAGATGGTCAGCATTTTTTATTTTTCTTGCTTTGCTTAATGAAGTTGTGTGGAGAACTCAAACTGAAGAAGTTTGGGTTAATTTTAAGGTATGGGGAATATTGCCATTGACTTTTATATTTACCGCTTTTCAGGTACCACTAATACAGAAGTTTAAAAAAAATGAGGAATAATTTAAAATTAATTGTTAACAACAAATTTTATAAAAAAGAAAAATTTTTTGTAAAAAAAGAGTTACAATCTATCCTTAATTTATATGCAAAAAAAGTATCCGCAGGCGATTGGAAAGATTACGGACTATCTATAAATAAAAAAGAAATAACTTTTGATATTTACCAAAGAACATCTGAAAATCCTATTTATAGAATATCAAAAAACTTAAATCCAAAAAACAAAACAGAAAAGTTTTATATTTTAGATAAAAATGGAAAGATAATCAAAAAATCAGAAAATTTAGACAGCTTGATAAATAAAGTTGAGTGGACTAAATTAAAACTTGTAAGATAAATATTTATCTTCTTTGGCCAAAAAGCCTTAAAAGCATTATAAATAAGTTTATAAAGTCTAGGTATAAAGTTAAAGCTCCCATAACTGCTTTTTTACCTGAAATCTCAGAGTCATCACTTGCAAGGTACATATTCTTTATTTTTTGTGTGTCATAAGCAGTAAGTCCTACAAAAATTAAAACTCCCAAAACTGAAATTACAAAATACATCATAGAAGATTTCATAAAAATATTTACGATAGATGCTATTATAATTCCGATAAGTCCCATCATTAAGAATGATCCAAATTTAGTTAGATCTCTTTTTGTGGTGTAACCATAGATACTCATCGCTCCAAAAGTTCCTGCAGTAATAAAAAATACGCGCGTGATACTTGCGCCAGTATAAACCAAAAATATTGATGCCAACGAGGCTCCCATTAATGCTGCAAATACCCAAAATGTTGTTTGAGCTTTAGCTGCACTCATTTTTCTTATCCCAAAACTCATATACAAAACTATTCCTAACGGAGCCAACATAACTACCCACATTAAAGGTGATGCAAAAAGTGCTCTGCCAATACCAGTTAGTCCTGTAATTCCTGATGAAGTAACCTGAATATCGTATCCACCTGATAGTCTAAAAAGAATAAGAGAAACTACTCCAGTTAAAAAAACTCCTGAAGCCATATAATTATATACTTTAAGCATATAATTTCTAAGACCTTGATCAATTATATGTGAATCTTTTACTGAAGATTTTGCACTTGTGTTTTGTCTATTAAATTCCATATTTGAAATATAGTCATTTTTTTTTTGTTTTCAATGGTACATATATTACCTTAAAATATTACATTTTTATGAAGTTTAAAAAATTAGGAACCACCGATTTAGATGTAAGTCTGATTTGTTTAGGAACTATGACTTATGGAGAACAAAACACTCAAGATGAGGGTTTTGAACAAATGGATTATGCTTTCGATAAAGGTGTAAATTTTTTTGATACAGCTGAACTTTATGCAATTCCACCGAAAGAAAAAACTTATGGAAAAACCGAGGAGATTATAGGTAATTGGTTAAAAATTAAAAAAAATAGAAATAAAGTTATACTTGCAAGTAAAATATCAGGACCAGGACTTAAATGGATTAGGGGTGGCGGAGCACAATATTCTGAAAAAAGTATTGATCAAGCGTTACACAACAGCCTAAAAAGATTAAAAACTGATTACATAGATTTATATCAACTGCATTGGCCAGAAAGAAATACCAATTTTTTTGGAGATCTAGATTACGAGCATAACAAAAATGAAAAAAGTTGGTATGATTTTGAAAGCATTCTTAAAACTTTGAATAAATTTGTTGACCAAGGTAAAATTAGATATATTGGGCTGTCTAATGAAACTCCCTGGGGGTTCTCAAAATTTTTACAAATAGCAGAAAAAAAAAAATTTACCAAGGATTGTATCAGTACAAAATCCTTATAGCTTAGTGAATAGAACTTATGAAATTGGTATGTCTGAAATTTCTATTAGAGAAAAAGCTGGTTTATTAGCTTATTCTCCTTTAGCAGTAGGTTACCTTACGGGTAAATACAGAAATAAACAGGTACCAAAAAATTCTAGATTAGATTTGTTTTATGAAAATTATCCAAGATATCATAATCAAAGAAACTATAATGCAATTGATGAATACTTTAAAATTGCAAAAAAATATAATTTATCTTTAGTTCAACTTTCATTGGCTTTTGTAAATTCAAGAGATTTTGTTACAAGCAATATAATAGGCGCTACAACAATAAGACAACTTAAAGAAAACATTGATAGCATTAATATTTCGCTTAAGAAAGAGATCGTAGATGATATAAATTTGATCCATGAAAGCATTCCTAATCCAGCTCCATAGTTAAACAACTATTGAAAAGATATCAAATTTGTATAAATTGCTTAGATCAATCTAATTAGAAAAAATGATTAAAAAAACTTTACTTATCTCAATATTTTTTGCTTTATTTTTTCCATCTGTAATAATTTCTGCAGAACCAAAAAGCGTGGGTAAGTTTAAAAATTGGGAAACCTTTATCTATAACAGTGGCAAAGGTAAAATCTGTTTTGCTCAAACAATACCTTTAGAAAGAGCTCCAAAAAATTTTAAAAGGGACTCGTCAAGATTATTTGTTACATTTAGAAAAACTGAAAATATAAAAAATGAAATTAGTATTACTGGCGGATATCAATACAAAACCTCTTCGGTAACTGCTAAAACTGGAAAAAATGAATTTGCTTTTTTTTCACAAGGTAATTTTGCATGGTTACTTGACGGAGAAGAAGAATATAATTTAATTAAAACAATGAAAAAAGCATCAAGACTATCTGTCTCTGCAACTGCAATAAATGGTAGTCAAACCAAAGATCTTTATTCGATGATGGGTTTCACAAAAGCCTATAATGCCGCAAAAAAAAATTGTGCTTAAAAATAAAAAAAAAAAATAAGATAGTTCTAGCTTACTCGGGAGGACTTGATACTTCAGTTATATTAAAATGGCTTCAAGTAAATTATAGAGCTGAAGTAATATCTTATACTGCAGATATAGGTCAAAAAATGAATAAAATAAAAATTATTAAAAATGCAAAAAGATTAGGGGTAAAAAATATAATTATTGAAGATTTAAAAAATATATTTGTTAAAGAATATGTTTTTCCAATGATCAGGGGCCATGCTCTATATGAAGGTGTTTATTTATTGGGAACATCAATTGCTAGACCTTTAATTGCTAAAAGACAAATTGCGATTGCAAAAAAGTTTAAAGCATCGGCTGTATCACACGGTTCAACAGGAAAAGGAAATGATCAGATAAGATTTGAACTTGGATATCATTACTTCGGACCAAAAATTAAGGTCATTGCTCCATGGAGAATTTGGAAATTAAAATCTAGAACAGATCTAATAAAATACGCAAAAAAAAATAATATACCAATACCAAAAGATAAAAAAGGAGCGCCACCATTTTCTGTTGATGATAATCTATATCACACCTCAACAGAGGGTAAAATTTTAGAAGACCCAAAAAAGCAAGCTCCAGAATATATTTTTCAAAGATCAGTTTCTCCGGAAAGAGCGCCTAATAAACCATCTTATGTAACTATAGGGTTTAAGAAAGGTGACCCTATTTCTGTAAATAATAAAAAATTATCTCCTGCAAAACTACTTCAAAAATTAAATGTAATTGCCGGTAATAATGGAGTTGGAAGAGTTGATCTGGTTGAAAATAGATTTATAGGAATAAAATCTAGAGGAGTATACGAAACGCCAGGAGGAACTCTTTTAATGATCGCACATAGAGCAATGGAGTCTGTAACTTTAGATAAGAGAACTATGCATCAAAAAGATGAGATAATGCCAAAATATGCTGAGCTTATTTACAATGGTTTTTGGTTTTCAAAATCTAGAATTAAATTACAAAAAAAGGTTGACCTTAAAAGAAATCAGGTGAATGGAAATATTAAACTTAAATTATACAAAGGGAATGTTATAATCTTATCAAGACAAAGTAACAGTAAAGCCTATTCTATAAATAAAGTGTCTTTTGAGGAAAATAAAAGTTTTAAAAAGTCAAAAGTCGAGAAATTCATATCGGGTGCGGCAAGAAAGCTTAGGGTCTAAGTATAATTAAAAATATAAGAAACTTCTATGACAATGAACATTATAATCAGAAATATTCAGTTAGTAGCTGTAATATTCATTCTTTTAGGAACTGTCCTTGCGTTTGGTTTTGAGTTAAATGAAATGTATAAGGCTGGACGAGTAACTTTAGCAGACCTTCTTCTAATGTTCATCTATATTGAAGTTATCGGAATGATTGGTGTTTTTTGGGCAAGTAAAACCATTAGAATTACATACCCTGTACTGATCGCAATTACTGCGCTAGCTAGATTAATAATTTTACAAGACAAAGATAGCGCATCAATAAATCTAATTTATCAAGGTGGTGCAATACTTCTACTGGCTTTATCAGTATTTTTCTTAACATTGAGATATAGCAAAAAACTTGGAATGGATAAAAAAAATCCTGGTGAGGAAGCATAATAAAATATGAAACAACTTTTTGCGATAGTCAGTTACTATATGTTCGGATACCTAATTTTTTGGACATTTTTACATGAAACAGATTTGTTCCCTAAAATTTGGTTAGAAAAAAATTTTAGTATAGCTATTTATCTTTGGCTTTTCTTTTTCATATTTCCATTAATGTTAATAGCTCTTGGTACGGATTATATGAAAAGAAGAATATCTGATTTTAAATCATTGAACCAAAATACTAGATGGCCACTTTACATTTTACTATTTGGAGTTTGGGATCTTATGTTAGGTTTTGCATATTTGCTTTTCTCATATTTTGAGATTTCACACGTAACAATGATAATTGCAAATGCTTTATTTATAACGGGGACATACTTAACGTTTTTAAGTTTTGCTATAGCAAAAAAATTACAACTTTCTAGGAGAGATTAAATTTATGTCAAAAAAGATTTTAATATTTGGTGCAACTGGCGCTGTTGGAAGTTCATTAGCAAAATTACTTAAGAACGCTTCAAATGAATGTCATTTGATAGGGAAAAATGAAGAAGAAGTTTCAAAACTCTCAAATGAAATAGGGTTTAGTTTTAGTATAGCGGATGTTTTAGAGGATAATTTTGTAGATAAAATTGAGCAAGATATAGGGGAAACAGATATAGGTGGAATAGCTTATTGTATTGGATCAATTGATTTAAAACCTATAAATTTAATTTCAAAAAAAGATGTTTTAAAATGTTTCTCTCTAAACCTATTTCCTATTTATGATATCATAAAAAAATTTCAACAAAATTTGAAAAAAAATAACGGATCTATAGTTCTTTTTTCTACTGTTGCTGTCAAACAAGGTTTTCCAAATCATAGTATAATTTCTCCTGCTAAAGCATCTTTAGAAGGACTTACTGTATCGTTAGCATCAGAGCTGTCTCCCAATGTAAGAGTTAATTGTATAGCTCCAAGTATGAGTAATTCAAAAATGGCAAGCAAGATATTAAAAAATCCAAAAATTGCTGAAGGAATTGCTAAACAACATCCGCTGAAAAGAGTAGGAGAGGGAAAAGATTCCGCTGCTCTAGCAAAATTTTTATTGTCCGATGAAAGTTCTTGGATCACTGGACAAATAATAGGCGTTGATGGTGGTAGATCAAACGTTGGTTAATAATTTAAAATACTTCCGATTAAATTTAAATTTTTATCCGTAACAACTATTTCTCCAGATGAGACTGCTTTGTTAAGTTTTTCTAAAATAACAACATAATGGGTAACCAAGATTAAATTTTTTTTACCATTCCAATTATTAAGATACTTTGACAAAGCAATCATTTGCTTTTCTCTATTTTTTTGAAATCTAGGAGAAAAAAAGGAATTTAGAGCATCAAAAGTTTTAAAGTTTTTGAATGCAAATTTTGCTGTATCTTTACATCTACACCACTCGCTGGATAAAATTTTATCTATAGGTATATTATTTTTTGAAAAAAAAAGACCAATTTTTTTGGATTGTTCAATCCCTTTATTATCTAAATTTCTTTGAGTATCACAATTTTTTAAATTGAAGTTTTTAGGGTCACCACTTCCTGGTGCTATTGCATGTCTAATAAAAATGATTTTTTCACCTTTTTTTAATTCATTGATTATCTTGTCATCGCAATAGACTTTTGAAAAAGACGAAATAATTAGAAGAAAAAATATGAAAGCTTTAATTAAATTCTTGAACATTTTTTTGAACAATATTTTACTTTTTCCCAGTTAAGTCTCCACTTTTTTCTCCATAAAAAAGATCTTTTGCAAACTGGACATATCTTGGACGGTAAATATTGTTTTTTTGTCACTCTAGATAGTATTTTGTTTAATGAATTTTTGAGCAGCTTTTAAAATTAATATTTTTCTTTCACTTTTCATTTTGTCGAAAACTCTTACCATCATTGAGAGTCTAGGGTTTTTTAAAAAAAATTTTCTGTTTTTGTTTATAAAATTCCAATAAAGACCATCCATTGTATTACACCATTCTCCTTTTTTAAAATCCATCATTTTAAGAAAATAACTTGATCCACAAATATAAGGCTTGGTTGCGAATATGCCACCGTCACTAAAAAGTCCCATACCATAAACATTTGGTACCATTACCCAATCAGAAGAGTCGACGAACATTTCCATAAACCATTTATAAACATCATTGGGATTAATTTGGCAAAGATTCATTACATTTGCCAATATCATTAATCTCTCAATATGATGTGACCATCCATATTTAAGAGCATTATTTATTGAGTGGTCAAGTGGTTCTAGTCCTGTAGTGCCATTGTACCAAGATATTTTCATTTTATTTTTGTGATTAAAAAAATTTTTACTCTGCATTTCTTTGTTATAGTTCTGATAAATTCCCCTCATAAATTCTCTCCATCCTATAATTTGTCTAATATAGCCCTCTAATGAGTTGATTCTTATTTTTGATTCAATTTTTTTTAATTTTTCTAAAATTTCTATTGGTGTAATTAAACCTAAATTAATTATAGGACTTAATGCGCTATGAAATAAAATGTTTGATTTTTTACTTACTGCGTCTTCATAATCTCCGAAAAGATTAAGTTTGTCTTTTAAAAATTGATTTAAAAGTTTTTGACTTTGTTCTCTTGTAGTTGGAAACCAAAAATTACTTGTTGATCCGGGATGATTTTTAAAATTTAATTCTATAAATTTTTTAAGTTCTTCTGTATGTGACGTTGATTTAAACTTTAATTTTTGAGGTATTTTAACTTTGTCAGGTAGTTTTTTTCTGTTATCTTCATCAAAACTCCATTTTCCTCCTTTGGGTGTTCCGTCTTTATTCATTAAGACATCAAATTTCGATCTATTAATTTTATAAAAGTTTGCCATAAATGGCTTTTTAGTACCTTGAAGATATTTCTTAAATTCTTCTCTACTTGTAAGGAACATAGGAGATCTAATTTCATTAAACTTTATGTTTTTGCGATTCAAAAAAGACTTAAGTCTTTTTTCAAAAAAGGCGTCTTCTATTTCGAAAAAATTAACTTCTCTTATATTTTTTTCTTTAATTGCTCTCTCTAATTTTTTTTCGTAAGAAATTTTAAAATTTTTTTCGCAATCATTATAAATAACCTTAAATTTCTTCATTTTGAGTTCATCTCTATATGAACGCATTGATGATAGAAAAAGTAAAATTTTGAGTTTGTGATGTTTTTGAAATGTACATAATCCGAGATCTTCAGACATATAAAAAATATTTTCTTTAAATTCTTTGAGATACTTTGGATTAAATAATTGGTTTCCAAGTATTAAAAATAATTTCATTTTAACAAAATATATAATTTGATTCTTTTTAAGAATTAGATCTTTTGAAGCACTCAACTGTATTGTTGAGAAGGCATACAATTGTCATAGGGCCTACACCACCAGGAACGGGGGTTATCGCTTTAGCTACTTTAGAAACTTCATCAAAATCAACGTCCCCTACTATTCCTGAGTCTGTTTTGTTAATTCCAACATCAATTACAATGGCATTTTTTTTAACCCAATCCCCTTTTACAAGTTTCGGTTTACCGACTGCAGCAACAATAATGTCTGCTTTATTACATTCTGCCTTTAAATCTTTGGTCTTAGAATGAGTAATTGTAACTGTACAATTTGCTTTGAGTAAAAGCTGAGTAATAGGTTTACCATTTAAGTTTGACCGACCAATTATAACAGCATGTTTTCCACTCAAATTTTTTTCTACCTCTTTAATTAATAGAAAACAGCCCAAAGGAGTACAAGGTACGTTACTTTCATAACCAGAGGATAAATTTCCAACATTTATTGGGTGAAAACCATCTACGTCTTTGGACGGCAGAATGGTTTCAATAACTTTTTTTTTACTTATGTGTTTAGGTAGAGGGAGTTGAACAAGAATACCAGAAATTTTTTTATTTTTATTTAACTCTTTGATTTTATTTAAAATGACATTTTCTTCAATACTTTCAGGATATCTTATGACTTCAGAGTTCATTCCAACTTCTCTAGAAAATTTTACTTTATTTTTTACGTAAATCTTGCTTGCTGGGTCCTCACCAACTAAAATTACAGTTAAACCTGGTACAGTATGAAAAATAGATTTAAGATTTATTATATCTTTTTTTAAGTCTTCCCTCAATTTTGCTGCTATTTTTTTTCCATCAATAATCATATTTAAAACATTGAAGGAGCAAAAAATTCAAAGATTAAGTTTCTTGCAAACATTAAAAGTAAAATTAAAACTACCGGTGAAATATCAATGCTGCCTAAGCTTGGTAAAAAATTTCTTATCGGCCTTAGAAGGGGGTCAGTGATTTTATAACTAATATCTAGTACAGAATATACAAGTCTGTTTGAAGTATTTAAAACATTGAAAGCTATTAACCAACTTAAAATTGCATTTATAATTAATACCCAAATATAAATACTAACTACACTGTCTAATAAAATTAAAATAGATTTCATTATTTTTTCTCTACATAAATAGATTGGCTAGGAAAAGCAAAGGAAGCTTTATTTTTTTCAACTATTTCCTTAATTGCGATTGCTAATCTTTCTTTAACTTTCAACCACTCTGACCATTTATCGGTATTCGTGAAACATCTAACATACATATCTATTGAACTATCTGAAAATTTATCAATCCTAACAGCATGCATTGTATTATCACTTTTCTTATAATCTTTAGATGACAAAATATAATTATCTATTTCATCACGAATTTTTTTTAACTGATCAACTGTTGTATCGTACTGTAAAGTGATGATCCAACTTATCCTCCAGTTAGTTGTTTCACTAATATTGATGACTGCATTTTCTGCAAACTGAAAATTTGGAATGACTGCCACCGATTTATCAAATTTTCTTACTACGGTTGATCTAAAACCTATTCTTTCAACAATACCTTCAATAATATTTTCAACAACAATCCAGTCTCCAACTTTAAATCTTTTTTCAACTAAAACTAAAATTCCTGATATTAAATTTTTA
>MDSW01025693.1_pt1 | contig 22736 bp, 24 predicted proteins | sample 811171 | NCBI WGS metagenome assembly MDSW01 (sample SAMN05326641, study PRJNA326480) | marine metagenome | isolation source: seawater | place: Atlantic Ocean: North West | collected 2012 | reverse complement strand
AAGACTAGAAAATGAAGATATATAAAGGTCAAGTAGATTGGAACGATAGCTTTCAGGAGTTGGCCAACTGCTGGGCTGAAGCAGGATATTGTGAAGTAAACAGGTCTATTGATAATTTTTCTTGGGCAGTACAACAAAAAGGTGGTCCAGCAACATTGTTGCATGAATATGACAGATTACAGGAGGTACCTTCAAGGGAAACTTGGGACATAAATAGGAACTTAGGGCTTTTTGCGAATGACCAACATCCCCAAGGAAAGCCTTGGATATACTGGCCCAGACATATCAAAAATGTAGAGGCTTTATTGAAAGAGCCATCGCCTACAAAAGACATCAAATCTATTTTTGTCGGCGCTGCAGAAAATCCCGTACAGTATGTCAATAGAACAAAGTACGATTGGTCTTTAGCTGTAAATCATTACGAATTTAAAAACGCACTGTTTAGAAAAAATTATCACACGTACTCAAATATTGAATTTTTAAAACTTATATCAAGAGCAAAGTTTGGATTAAGCTTAGAAGGTTACGGGCCAAAATGCCAAAGAGATATTGAGTATATGGCAAATGGAGTTGTGCCTATTTTTACTTGGAATGACTTTAATGCTTATCACGACCCATTGGTAGAAAATGTGCATTATTTATTTGCCTCAAATCCTAAAGAGGTCAAAGAAAAGATTGACTCTATCAGTAAATCAAAATGGGAAGAAATGTCTTTAAATTGCAGAGATTGGTTCAAAAAGAATTGTTCTATAGAAGGCTCTTTTAATACAACAGTACAAATTATAAATGAACAACATACCCAAACTACCAATTTCTGATTTTGAATTTAAAATAAATGATCGCAAGTATAATATTGCTTTAGTAGTTGATACATGCGGACCAGTCAGCGCATTTCCGGGCAGCGGACCTCCTGAAGATAATATTGAAGAATTTGCGGCGTTTACTCATTTAATTCATTTAATATCTAATAAACAAAACCCTTGTATGGTTGAGTTGGGATGTCATTGGGCAATGTCCTCACTTTTATTTAGGAATATTTATCCTGACGGAAAGAATATTTTATTGGAGCCAGATTTATGCAGCTTATCTATTGGCCGTATGAATTTTCATTTGAATAATTTTGATTGTGATTCGGTTTGGGGTTCTGTTTTCCCCGGTGATCCGTCTACAGATCCGCTTGATTCCGGTTTCGTGCCAGACTTAAATCCTAAATCTAGGCCTATCGATTTTACAAAGGGGGTTTACAAAAAATTTAACTTACAAAATATTGATATATTGCACATGGACATACAAGGCTCTGAATTTCCTTTAATAAAATATCTACATGAGAACACTTATTTGAGTAAAATTGTTAAGTCAACGTTTATAGCCACCCACAACATAAAAGAGCACCATGAGATAGTTAATATTTTAAAAAGCAATGATTTTGAGATTGTTGTTAACGAAGAAAGGACAAGGATGCCAGACAAAGCAGTTTCTAGGAAATATTTACCGGAATATAAAGATGAAGCTTATCAGTATGCCAAAGAAGTAAATCAAGAGGTTCAAGTGCAAGAGGATGGGCATTTTCTTGTAACTTACTCTGAGCCACAACTAACAGATGGCTTAATTGCAGCTTATAAAATTTAAATATAATTATGAACAAATATTTTTTAGTTATAGCTAGATACCCCGGAGAAAAACAAGATATTTTCGACAATCATATAAGCCCTATCAATCAAAAGTATTGTGATAAACATGATTTTGAATATGTGGTTATAGGCAATAGCCATCAACTAGAGTTAGTTAGAGGTAATCCAACTTGGTGGAAGTTTACAATAGTAAAAGAGTGGATTGATAGCGGAAAATTAAAGCACGGGGACGTGTTAACGCACTTTGACGCAGACATGGTTATTGTAAAAGACGATCAACCTTACCAAACTGACAAAAGTTTTTCTTATGCTATTGATAATGGTAACACTCATTGTATGGGCAACTATACTATTACTGTTAATGATTGGAGTATCGATTTAATTAATAGAATACTTAGCGAAGACTCTTATCAAAAATTTAAAACTGCTCAACATTGGATAGATTTCAGAGAGCAAGCAGCTTGGTACACGCTAACGGGAACTCCTTCGCATAGCTGGACGTCGTTCTTTGAATTAGATAATTACGGCTGGCACAATTCAGTGTCATTTGACACTCATTATAGCATAGAAGAACTTCATGAACACGTTGAAATACGAGGGCCAGAGTGGAATACAACTTTACTTAAAGAAGAGGCTGAAGATCCGGTTAGCAAATCTTTACAACAATACAATATTGTAAAAAGCAAAAAAGAGGATACAATTGTTCGCCATTTTGCAGGAGGCCAGCCATGGAACAAAGAATACTTTGAAAAGTGAAAATTGTATTCGTTCCAACAAAAAATCCAAAAGCACAAGGTGATCTGCTAGAGCTTTCTATTTTGCACGGACTAAGGTCAGTGCTTGGATCAAATTGTATAGATTTTCCGAAAAAGAAAGTTATGTATCATGATTTTTCTGAATCTCCTAAATCCGAGCTGCACGGAAGGGGTTTTAGTCTGTTGACCGACCCAATTTTAGATTTAAGCAAAGAACAAAGGCAAATTGAAAATATAGACGCGATCCTATATGGGTGCGGCCATATGTATGGGGAAGGCAGAATACCAGAGCTAGAAGATTGTTCTGACAATGTTTGGGTTTTAGATGGTCATGATTTGTATGGGAATGCGCCTAGAAAAATTTTATTTGAAGGTGAAGAAGTTATAGGAACGCAATTTGAAAAATGTTTCAAAAGAGAATTAGTTGAAGATAATTTAAAAAACGTATATCCAACAGGTTTTGGCATTCCTATTGAAAGAATTATGCCTATAAATTTAGAGGGAAAAGCACAACTTTTTCAAAAAACTGCACCGGACGACTCCCTATTCAAAGATGTTAGAGATTTTGGCGGCGGGTTTAAACACCATATTTTTACAGAAGAGAAGGATTATTATAACGATTTGGCTGCTTCTTGGTTTGGGTTAAGTTGCAAAAAAGGCGGTTGGGACTGTTTGCGTCATTATGAGATAATTGCTGCTGGATCAGTTTTATTATTTAAGGATTATGATAAAAAGCCAAAAAATTGCTCTCCGCAGCATTTACCTTGCATTAGCTACTCTACAAAAGAAGAATTGGAAAATATAACCAACTCTCTTATAATTAACGAAAAACCAACAAAATCCTACATGGATTTGTTATTAAAGCAAAGGCAATGGTTGTATGACCACGGCACAACTGCAGCCCGAGCACTAGAGATTTTAAAAACAATAAATGTCAAACTTTAACATTAAAGATGTAACAGTATGTTTGCATTGCGGATGTAATCAATCGATAGTTGATTTTCAAATGGATGAGCTGTCGAAGCTATCCGGCGATTACAATATAACTTGGAACAATAGAATAGACAGATACCCTCATGCATATAAAAGTTATTCAGATTTAATTAATGACTCTGTTCTTACATCAAATGATGAATTTATTATTTTAGTAAACGACAGAACAACTCCTTACGCCCATCAAGCTAAAAAAATGTTGCAGCAGCTTGAAGAAGGATACGCTTGCTCCCTTATGTACAATGTAGGGTATATGGCTTTCAGCAAAGAGCTCTTTAGAGTTATCGGTGGATGGGACAGTAGATTTCTTAACGGTGGTTGGGAGGATAGGGATTGGGTTTTTAGAATCGCAGAGGCTGATTTAAAACTATACGAAAGCCAAGAGGGAACTTATGATTACAGCTGGAAGTCACCTTTGCAAGAAAACGATATGTGCGCCAAATCAGAGCCTCATTTTAGACAAAAATGGTCCATAAATCAATCGCACGTCACCAGAAACATGACAGAACAAGACGAAGATTATTTTGACTTGGGCGAAAAAAGGCCTGATATATCCTGTAGTTGGGGCAAGTGGAGCGAATCTGTCCTAGGTATAGATTACGATAAGCCAAATTCTGGCCCTCCGGGTTCAGCTTGGATCAAAGGAAAAACTTTTATTTCAGCAGCATGAAAAAGAAAATATTAATAACAGGCGGCTTAGGATTTTTAGGCGTGCACTGCATAGAAAAATGGAAATCTTTGGGTTACGATGTCCACGTAATAGACAATTTATCTACAAGCGTGGTAAACCCCGATCACGACGCAGCTTCAGGAATTACTTTTTATGAAAGCGATATACTTGAGATTGATTGGTCTGACCTGCCATCGTTCGACTTAATTTTGCATCTTGCATCTCCCGTTGGTCCTGTAGGAGTTTTAAAGCACTCAGGAAGAATGGGTAGAATTATTTTAGATGATATTTACTGGGCTATAGAAGGAGCGAAAGTAAATAAGTGCCCATTGCTTTTTGTTTCAACTTCAGAAATTTATGGGCACAGAGACGGCAAAACATATTTAAAAGAAGACGGGGATAAAGTTCTAAAAGGAGACTTTACGGTACGAAATGAATATGCGATAGCAAAACTTCTATCTGAAATTGTCTTATGTAACCAAGCGAAAATAGATGATGATTTTAAATATCAAATTATTAGGCCATTTAATATTACGGGCGAATTTCAATTACCAGACGGTGGATTTGTTTTGCCAAGATTCGTGACCCAAGCTCTAAGCGGATCTGATATTACTGTTTATTATAATGGTGAGCAAATCAGAGCATTTACTTGGGTAAAAGATATTGTAGAGGGAATTTATCTAACGTCAGTTGCAGAAGAAAAATATTGGAATGAAGAATGGAATATAGGCAACGCTGCCAACGAAGAAACTATTGTATATTTAGCTGAAAAAGTTAGAGAGCTGACCGAGTCAAAGTCAAACCTCAGTTTTGTAGATCCTAAAGATTTGCATGGGCCTTTGTTTGCAGAAGCACCTGAAAAAATACCAGACAGCTCTAAGATCGAGTCTTGCTTGGGCTGGAAGCCGACCAAAGGAGTAGACGAAGTTATACAAGAGGTTGTCGACTACTACAAGCTATGAAAAAAGTTGGCATATTAGGCTACGGAGAGATTGGCTCTTCAGTAGAAAAATGTTACCTTGGTAAAGACTTCAAGGTTTCTATCAAGGATTTGGATAGAGATGATGGTTTTAACGACATTGATATTTTAAATATTTGTATACCCTTTTCTGACAAAAACTCTTTCGTAAAAATAGTTTGCGACCATGTGTCAGAGTTTGATCCGAAGTTGACTATTATACATTCCACCGTAATACCTGAGACAACCAAATTAATTAACAGTAAGCTGCCAGACAATTACGTAGTCCATAGCCCAGTCAGAGGAGTCCATCCTAATCTTTTAGCCGGACTTAAAACTTTTGTTAAGTATATTGGAGCGGATTGTAAGGAGTCGGCAAAGCTATGCAAAGATCATTATGATGAACTTGGCCTTAAGTCAGAAGTATTTAAGAGTTCAGTCAATTCAGAGCTAGCCAAAATACTCTCCACCACCTATTATGGAGTTTGCATTGCATTTCACGCAGAAATGAATAAGCTTTGCGAAAATTTTGAAGCTAACTTTGACGAAGTTTGCACAAAATGGAATGAAACTTACAACGAAGGTTACACCAAGCTGGGTATGAGCAATGTAGTCAGGCCTGTCCTTTATCCTCCGGGAGAAAAAATAGGAGGACATTGTGTAGTGCCAAACGCAGAGTTGGTTAAAACTTTTTTTAAAAGTGAGGCTCTCGATTTAATATTAAAATACAAATGAAGATAGCTTTTCATTCATATCAACTAGGAGATAGAGGTACTGAAATTTGTTTGTATAAGTACGCTAAGTACAATCAAGAAATACTTGGTAACGAATCTGTGATTATTTCAACTTCCTCTAGACCAACGCCAAGTTTAGCTAGATTTGAAAATGAATTTGATACAATTCTTTATCCAGAAATATGGAAAGACCATAAGCAGAATAGTCACTTAAAATCAGCCCTAGAAAAAATTGTATCAGATAAAAATATCGATGCATTTTATGCTATTAAAGGTGGTGAAGACGATGACTTTATGCCTGAAAATTGCAAAAGATTAGCTCATTGCATATTTAGAATGGATGAGCCTCATGGAGATGTTTATGCTGGAGTTTGCAAGTATATCTCCGATAAGCATGGGGGCATACACCCGTATGTTTATCATATTATAGAAAAAGAATGTCCTGATGAAAATGAAAATTTAAGGCAAGAACTAGGGATACCTGACGATGCAATCGTGTTGGGTAGGCACGGAGGCATAGATACTTTCAATTTAGGCTTTGTTTATCACCCGGCTATTAAAGCTTTGGCTGAAAACAAAAAATTATATTTTCTTTTCCTAAATACTGAAAAATTTTACGAAAGCGATAGAATCATACATTTGCCGTGGACTATGGATGTAAAGCAAAAAGCCAAATTTGTAAATACATGTGATGCTATGATACATGCCAGATTCGATGGGGAAATTTTTAGTCTAGCTACAGCAGAATTTGCTGTAAGAAATAAGCCTATAATCACTTGGGATGGGCACGCTCACCACTATGATAGAGGTCATATTGAGGTTTTCAAAGATAAAGCGTTTTACTACAAAGACGGCAATGAGCTTTTTGAGCTGTTGAAAAATCTTGACAATTCTACGTTCCAAGGGCAGAATTGGAACGTGTATCAAGACACGTATTCGCCAAAAGCCGTGATGACACAATTCGATGAAGTTTTCTTAAAATGATTTATTGTTTTGATTTAGATAATACAATATGCGCTACGCCTTCTAGTAAAAAATACGAAGAAAGTGTTCCTTATAGGCCTGTTATAAATAAAATCAACAGGCTTAAAACTCGAGGTTTTTATATAAAGATTTTTACAGCTAGAGGATCTGGTTCTGGTATAGATTGGTCAGAGCTTACAGAAAAACAACTAAAAACTTGGGGCGTTGACTATGATGAATTAATCTTAGGCAAGCCTAGTTTTGACATATTTATAGACGATAAAGCAAGAAGCGCCTATAACTGGAGGAGGGAGAATGATTTAAGCATTACTGGGCTGGTGGCAAGTACTTTTGATTTGCTGCACGCTGGCCATTGCCTTTTTCTGAAGGAAGCTAAATCTGTTTGCGATTTTTTATATGTCGCGCTTCAAACCGATCCTACCGTAGACGACCACAAAGATAGGCCGCTACAAGAGCCTAAAAATAGCCCGGTTCAATCTTTAGAAGAAAGAAGGATACAGTTGGAAGCTGTTTCGTATGTAGATGAAATTATAGAATATACTACTGAAGAACATTTGCGTTCAATTTGCAAAAGAATTAAACCGAACATTAGAATACTAGGCTCTGACTACCAAGGTAAACACGCGACAGGCCAAGAGTATTCAGATGGAGTGATATATCATCAACGTGACCATGGTTGGTCAACTTCAGAACTAAGAAGTAGAGTAAACAAAGGTCTAAATGGTAGTTAGCAAATGCCCATTAAGAATTTCTTTAGCAGGAGGCTCTACAGATTCTCCAGCCTTTTTAGAAAAGTATAAGAAAGGTCGCGTTATATCTTTCACGCCACAATTATATACTTACACTTCAGTTCACCAAGATGTAAATGGTTTCAACAATATAGACAAAGAGTATTTGATTTCTTATTCTAAGTTTGAAAAATGCACGGAAATATCAGATATACAAAATGAATTAATTAGAGGCGTTTTTGATGTACTGAGGTTTGAGCCGGTAAAATTATCTCTTAATGCAGATGTATTTTCCCTAGGGTCAGGTCTTGCCTCGTCATCTTCATATATAATTAATTTGGTTTCTAGTTTTTATCATTTGAGCGGCTTAGAGATGGACAGTCAAAATGTTTGTAGAACCGCTCACCACGTTGAATCAAAAATAAATCCACTAAATGGTTATCAAGACACCTACGGTTGTGGATTACCCGGATTCAAACTAATGGAGTTCGATGAACATGGTAATGTAAATTCGACAACTATAGAATCAAATATTTTTGATGAGTTTGATTTTTATCTTATATATACTGGAGTAAAAAGAAAATCTAATGACATACTAAAGACAATAAATGTAGATAAAAGCAAGCCCTTACTAAAAGAAGTAGACAAAATGTACGAAGCGCTGCAAAGTGATGATTATGATACTTTTTTCAAAAATTTTAAAACTAGCTGGAGAAAAAAGAAACAAACAAGCAAGTCTATCATTAACACAAAATTATTAAAAAATATTGACGATCAGCTTTCTAAAGAGAAAAATGTTTTAGGCCACAAATTATGCGGTGCCGGCGGTGGTGGTTACTTTTTAACAATTGTAAAAAAAGATAAGATGATTTCACTTGACAAACACCTTCCATACGTTAACATCTCCTTAGATACAGAAGGATTTAAAACAATTACATTATGAGTGACATTTCTATAGTGACAGGCGGGTGCGGTTTTATCGGCTCTCATATTGTCGATGAGCTCGTTAAAAGAGGTAATGAGGTTATTGTAATAGATGATTTATCTGCAGAGTGCAATGAAGAATTTTATAAAAACGATGACGCTACATATTTACAAGAATCTATCGCAAATTACTCTGCTATAAAAGATGCATTTAAAAATGTAAAAAATGTTTTCCATTTAGCTGCGGAGTCTCGTATACAGCCAACCTTAGAAAGACCCCAAGATGCTTGCATGACTAATTTTGTAGGTACGTGCAATATTTTGCAAGCGACTAAAGAGTTTGGGCATGGAAAAGCTAGAGTGATTTATTCTTCCACTTCTTCTGGCTACGGGCTAAAAAATGAGCCGCCATTGCAGGAGACAATGGCAAGAGATTGCCTTAATCCTTATTCGGTGAGTAAAGTTGCAGCAGAAGACTTATGTAAAATGTACTATACGTTATGGGGATTGGAAACTATAACTTTTAGATATTTTAATATATATGGCGAGCGCCAACCTTTAAAAGGTCAATATGCTCCGGTTATAGGTATTTTTCTGAGGCAGAAAGCTGCAAATGAAAACCTAACAATTGTTGGCGACGGCCTGCAAAGGAGAGATTTTACTCATGTTAGCGATGTAGTGAAAGTTAATATGTTAGCTTCTGAAACCGAAAACCCTAGATGCTTTGGCGAAATATTTAATATTGGGACAGGTTCTAATCATTCTATTCTAGAGGTAGCTAAAATGGTTGATCACGATTACAAATTTATAGCGCCTCGACTAGGAGAAGCTAAAACAACTTTAGCAAATATAACTAAAGCCGAGCATCTTTTAAACTATAATCCAGAAGTATCTTTAGAAGATTGGATTAATAATAACAAATGAATATTTTAATTACAGGCTCTAGCGGGTTTTTAGGCTCTCACCTAACAAACTTTATAAATAAACAAATATTAGAAAAAGAAGCTTATGAAGTTGATCCTACCGGACGAGGACCGTACAAGCTTTTTACGCCTAACAGACATAAATTAAATTGTTTAGACTATCAAGAGCTTTACTATTATTGTTACTATAATGAAATTGACGCTATCATTCATTTGGCGGCTGAGTGTGGAGGTATTGGCATTAACCAAAAGAAGCCCGCTGACTTCTTTTTGAACAATGCCCAAATGAGTCTCAACATAATCAAAGTAGCAAATAAGCTTGACATTTTAAAAACTGTAACGCTTGGCACAGTTTGTTCTTATCCGAAGCACACGCCCGTTCCTTTCAAAGAAGAAGATCTATGGAATGGGTACCCAGAAGAAACAAATGCTCCGTATGGGATTGCTAAGAAAAATTTACTAGTTGGCGCCCAAGCGTTTGCTGAACAGTATGGAGATAACATTATTCACTTGATTCCTGTCAATATGTATGGAGAGTATGATCATTTTGATCTAGAGAACTCTCATGTTATACCTGCGATGATCAGAAAATTTCATAAGGGCAAAGTTGATAATGAGCCAGCAATTTGTTTATGGGGAGATGGTTCAGCATCGAGAGAGTTTTTGTATGCGGGGGATTGTGCAGAAGCAATCTGGAAAGCTTTTTTAGATTACGACAAGCCTGATCCTGTAAATATAGGCGCAGCAAAAGAAACAACAATTAAAGAATTAGCAGAACAAGTTAAAAAATTGGTAGGATATGAAGGTGAAATAGTTTGGGATGCTGCTAGACCAAATGGTCAACCAAGAAGATGCTTGGACACTTCTAAAGCCGAGAAAGAATTTTCTTTCAAAGCGAAAACAACACTTGAAGAAGGCTTACAAAAAACATATAATTGGTACCTTAAAAATATAGAGACAGCGAATGAAACCTAAAGTTGTAGTCACAGGAGTAACAGGACAAGATGGAAGTCATCTTGTAGATTTTTTATTAGAAAACACTGAATGCCATGTAGTAGGTTGTTTTAGGCGTATTTCTGTACCTAATTATGACAATGTGGAAAAGCATTTGAGTAATCCGCGTTTTGAAAAAGCGTATTTTGATTTAACAGATAACGAATCAATACAAAATGTAGTTCAAAAATATCAGCCAGATTATTTTATAAATGTAGCTGCGCAAAGTTATGTGGGGGCTAGTTGGGAGATTCCAGTTTCCACATGGAATACTAACGCAACAGGAGTTTTACATATCTTGGAAGCGATTCGCAAATTTTCTCCAAAAACTAGATTTTATAATGCTGGTACGAGCGAAGAATTTGGCAATGTTTTATATTCGCCTCAAGATGAAGAGCACCCTCTTAGGCCACGTTCTCCTTACGGAGCAGCAAAAGCTGGAGCTAGGCATTTAGTAAAAGTATATAGGGAAAGTTACAATCTTTATGCTGTCCAAGGTTGGCTTTTTAATCATGAAGGAGAGCGCAGGGGGGAAGAGTTTGTGACAAGAAAAATAACAAAAGGAGTTGCAATGCTTAAAAGATTTCTAGAAAAAGGCAAAAAGCCAATTCCTTTGCAGCTTGGCAATTTAGAGTCAAAGAGAGACTGGGGGCATGCTCAAGACTATATAGAAGGAATCTGGAGGATGGTAAACCAACAAGAATTTAACCCTAATTTTGAAAGCCCAAAGGATTATATTATTGCAACAGGGGAAACTCATACAATTAGAGAATTTTTAGAAAAGGCTATGACTCGAGCCGAAATTACATTCAAGCAAAGCGATACCACTGTAGAGGGGCAAAAAGTAGAATACTTTAACCCTGAAACTGGAGATCCTTTAGTTTGCATTAACCCAAAATATTTCAGGCCTGCCGAGGTAAATATCCTGCTTGGAAGTCCTTCTGCAATAGAAAAAGACTTAAATTGGACTAGGAAAGTCTCTTTTGACGATTTGGTAAAAAGAATGGTTGACAGAGACTTGGAGTTAGTGCAAAATTTTAGCAGTTGAACGCACTCTAGGGAGTGTAAAATATGTTTACCTTAAAAATATGAGCAATATTCGTGTCAAAAAAAGAAACGGTCGCCTCGAAAACTTCGAAGTAAATAAGATTAACAGATTTGTAGAAAGAGCCTGCGAAAACCTTTCAGGGGTTTCTGCAAGCGAAGTAGTTCTGGATATGGAAACTACTTTTTACGACAAAATACCTACATTTGAAATTGATAAAGCGATTGAACTTACAGCCAGACAAAAAATTTACAAAGAGCCTAATTACTCATATGTCGCAGGAAGAGTTGTGTTAAGCACTTTGTACAAAGAGATCTTACGTGAAAGCGTTGATGCTGACACATTTGACGCAGATTACAGGTCGGCATTTGTTAAAAATTTAAAAAAGTGTATCAAAGAAGAAGTTTTAGACCCAAGGCTGGCGAATTACGACTTAAAAGATCTTTCTGAGTACATTAAACCAGAAAGAGATCTTATATTTAAGTATGTTGGTATTAGAAATGTTTATGATAGATACCTTTTTCGAGACAAAGAAAAGGTAGTTGAGACCCCTCAAGCGTTTTATATGCGCGTGGCTATGGGCCTTTGCTTCAACGAAGATAATCCTCAAGAGAGAGCCAAAGAACTGTATGATGTTTATAGTCAGCATTTGGCATCACCATCAACTCCAACATTATTTAATTCTGGCACAACTCACAACCAGCTTTCGTCGTGCTATCTTTCTGAAATTCATGATAGTGTAGACGGTATATTTGATGGCCTTTGGCAAGAAGCTAGGAAGTCAAAATATGCCGGAGGTTTAGGCTTTCATGTATCGAAAATTAGGGCGACAGGCTCTCATATCAAAGGAACAAATGGTACAAGCTCAGGGTTAATTCCTTGGCTTAAAATATACAACGATATGCTTGTCGCTTGTGATCAAGCTGGTAAACGTAGAGGAAGCGGTTGCGCTTATTTAGAGCCGTGGCATTTAGACGTTGTCGACTTTATTGATTTGCGTAAAGTTGGGGGTGAAGAAAGAAGGCGTTGTCATGATTTAAATACTGCGTTGTGGTGCTGCGATTTATTTTTCAAGAGAATTAAAAACGATCAAGATTGGACTTTATTTTGTCCTTCAGATGTGTCCGACTTAACAGAACTTTTTGGAGAAGAGTTTGAAAAAAGATATGAGTACTATGAGTCACTAACTAAAACAGGCGATATTACAAACTTTGAAGTAATGAAAGCAAAAGATTTATGGAAGAAAGTTCTTAAATCTTTGTTTGAAACAAGTCACCCTTGGATCACTTACAAGGACAATGCTAATTTGAGGTACTCGAATATCCACGAAGGCTCACTTCACGGAAGCAATCTGTGCACGGAAATTTTTCTGCACACTAAGCATTCTGAATACGAGCATGGAGACAAAACAAAAGTTGGAGAGACTGCTGTCTGCAACCTTAGTTCAATCAATTTATCTAATCATGTTGTGGATAATAAAATAGATAAAAAACTTTTAGCAAAAACTATATCTAAAATTATTAGAGCCTTAGATAATGTTATTGATATAAATTTTTACCCAACCAAAGAAGCCTACAACGCAAACATGAGACATCGCCCCATCGGCATGGGAACAATGGGTTGGGCAGATGTATATGCTAAATTAGGAGTTCAGCAAGATTCTACTGAAGGCGTAGAGCTGGCAAACGAATTGATGGAATATATATCGTACCATGCAATTTTAACTTCTTCTAAATTAGCCGCAGAGAGAGGTAAGTACGAGTCTTACGAAGGGTCAACTTGGAGCCAAAACAAATTACCAATTGACACTTGGAACAATTTAATGAAATGGAAAGGCAATAAAACCTCTAAAACAAAATTGAACTGGGAGCCAGTTCGAGATAGTATCAAAGAACATGGAATCCGTAACTCCAATACTATGGCTATTGCTCCTAACGCATCTATTGCTTATCAAGTGGGCTGCGAACAGTCTATTGAGCCGTTCTTTTCCGTTTTATTTAGGTATGAAAATAAAAGTGGAAATTATTATATTGTTAATTTTCATTTTGTGGATGCTATGAAGAAGCGAGGTTTATGGACTGCAGAAATGGCTGAAGCTGTCAAGCAGGCAGATGGCGACATTTCCCTGCTAAATATTCCTCAAGACTTGAAAGATATTTATAAAACTGCTTTTGACAGAGATCAAGAAAAGCTAATTGAAGCAACTGCGGCTAGACAAAAATGGATTGATCAAGGGATATCATTTAACTTATATAATGGAAAAACTAGTTTGAAGTTTTTGAATGATATTTATATTCACAGCGCAGATAATGGCCTTAAATCAACTTATTATTTAAGAAATAAAGCCGCCTCTAAGATTCAAAAAGTATCTGGAGAGCAATCTGAAGAACAAAAGCTGAAAGAGTTTCAGGAAAAAATTGCGGCCGCTAAAGCTGCTGCTGAAGCTGGCGAAGCTTGCGAAATGTGTGAAGGTTGATAATGGAATCCTCCTTGATAAGTAGAGCTATGGACAAAGGTGGCTCAGTGCACCCTTTGCTCATAGACTCTTCTTGTCTTGGACACTTACCCATCTGTAATCCGTCAATACTTGAATTAGAGAAGGATTCTAAATATCTGCTAAATCTAAGATGGGTCGCATATTATCTTCACCATTCAGAAGAAAAACAAAAGTATCAAACACCTTGGGGGCCATTATGTTATGTCAGACCAGACCAAGACCCTCACTTAAGAACTGAAAATTATATATGCGATTTAAACTTGGATTCAATGCAAGTCGAAAATCCTAGGAAAATCGATACGAGGTTTTTTCAAGAGCCAACCCCTTGGGACTTTGTGGGTCTTGAAGACATAAGGTTAACAAGCTGGAATGGCAACATATACGGTTCAGGGGTCAGAAGGTTTGCGCCCGATGGGAAAGGACGTATGCAAATATCAAAGTTGGATATTTCTAAAAAATCGGCAACAGAGTCTGAACGCTTTTTTGTAGAAGCTCCGGTAGACAAAGATTCTTATTGTGAAAAAAATTGGATGGCTGTTTTAGATAAGCCTTTTAATTTTGTAAAATGGTGCAGCCCTTTAGAGGTCGTAGAAGCAAATACCAGCGATTTAGCAGACACTTCGGAGGCTTATGGATCTTTTTGTTCTTCATCTGTTAAGCATCTAAAAGACGTAGAAAACGATTGGGCAAGCGGTCAACGGGGCGGCTCGCAAGTCATTCCTTACAAAAATTATTATGTAGCTGTAACTCATGAAACAGACGGCTGGCATACTCAAAAAAATGACAGAGACGCTTCTTACTATCATAGATTTTTAGTGTGGGATAAAGATTGGAACTTAGTCAAATATTCTGATAGATTTAAGTTTATGCATGGTAAAATTGAGTTCTGCTGTGGTATGGCAAGTTATAAAGATAGCTTTTTAATAACCTTTGGCTTCCAAGATAATTCAGCTAATTTGTTTAAAATGCCAAAAAGTTTTTTTGACGAATACGTAGGAATATAAAATATGAAAGGTAAAGATTTTTTTTGTCACGACTCTATGTTGAAAGTTTTCGAAAAAAACAACGGAGACATCCCCGAACTAGACGTAATAAACTATATTAAAAAAAACCTAAGCAATACTTCCAAAAACTTTGTTGATATTGGCGCTCATATAGGAACCTTTAGTTGCGCTCTTTCGGATTATTTTGATAAAATCCATTGTTTTGAGCCGTGCTTAATGCACCGACATTATCTTTCAGCCAATTTGGCCAATCACACTAAAAAAAATAAATCGTTTTCGTATTCTGTAGCTTTGTCGGAAAAAAGTGGTAACAGTAAATTTTATCTTCGAGAGCCGGTGGGCGGAACAAATGGTTTGCGCCTTAATCATGAAAACGGTCAAGCTATACTAGGCGATGATTTGCCTTCTTATTCAGTTGAAGTACGCACACTAGATTCATTCAATTTCAATAATATAGGTTTGATAAAAATTGACGTAGAAGGGTATGAATTAAATGTATTAAATGGCGCAGTAAATACAATACGAAGAAATAATTATCCTCCTATCGTGTTTGAATTAAATTGTTATATTGAACACAATCCCAACTTTAACAGCGAAGAAGCAGAGGGCAAAATTTTTGATTTTTTTAAAAAATTAAATTATAAAATTTTCGTTCTCAAATCGAGTGATAGTAAAGATGGATTAAGTAAAGTAATGTTAGCCAAGAGGGACAGCTCTCTTAGGGATTTGATAAATTATTACATCAAGAATCCTAACGACCAATATCATAAATTTTGGTTAGGTAGAGAATATGCAAAAATAGGGCACTGGGCTTCTGGTATGGGTTATTTTTTGAGCGCCGCAGAACATACAGACGACGATAACCTTGCCTATGAATGTTTGCTGCAAAAAGCAGTAGGATTTGACACTATAAAAGAAAGAGAGGCGCATTTTAAAAATTGTTCCATAATGGCAGTAAGTATAAATCCTAAAAGGCCAGAAGCTTACTATATGCTTTGCCTTTACTATGCTACAACTGAAGATGTAAGAGAAGAAGATAGGTGGCAGCAAATATATTCTTGGGCTCAGGTTGGTAAAATGATGGCAGAAAGTTATGATGGGCCAGAGCTAATGGAAGATATAGGTTATCGCAAAGATTTTATTTTTGATTATTATTTAGCTTTGTCGCTTTGGTGGATAGGCAGATTTGCAGAATCTTCTCAAACTTTTAAGAAACTGCTTGACAATCCAAGCCTCGATAGCGAATACTCTTTCAAGTGCAGAAAAGCCATGCAAATGATTGCAAAAAATCACATGAAATTTAATACTTAGAAGTGTAAATTATATTGTATATGTCTAAAATTCTAGATTCAAACAAAACAGGGGTAAGCCAGCTAATTCAATCTAATAATAGTTGGGCTATTGATTTATGGAGAAAAGGATGCGCCAACCATTGGATGCCACAAGAGGTAGATATGTCAACCGACATCAAGCAATGGAAAAACAATGGCTTTATTACTGAAGATGAAAAACTTTTAGTAAAACGCACGCTCGGTCTTTTTGCGATGGGAGAATCTATGGTATCTAATTCAATTGATACAGTAGAATATAGATATATTTCCGATGGTGCTTGTCGTCAGTATTTATTAAGGAAAAATTTTGAAGAAAGTCTTCACAATTGGACCGTAGCGGTGTGTTGCGAAGCTTACAATTTAGACGTTGATGAAGTAGCCGAAGCTTACAAAAATATCAAAACGATTAAGGATAAAAATCAATTTGTCGCTAAACGCTTGCAAAAATTTGATAAAGATTTTGACATAGACACAAAAGAAGGCAAGCAATCTTTTTTGAAAAATATGGTGACTTTTTATTTGGTTATGGAAGGCACTTGGTTTTTCAGTAATTTCGCTTTGATTATGTCGCTAGGACGCCAAAACAAACTGACAGGCCTCTACGATCAAATTAATTACACGATCAGAGATGAGTCGATTCATGTTGAGTTTGGCGTAAATGTAATTAATAAAATCAAGGAAGATTATCCATCTTTATGGACAAAAGCGCTTCAGGAAGAGTTGGTTGAAATAGTCAGGGAGGGAGTAGAAATTGAGATAAATTATGCTAAAGAAATTTTGCCGAATGGTATACTTGGCGTCACTGCTGATATGTTGGTAGATTATATTAAGTATTTAGCCAATACTAGAGTTACGGCAGTTGATTTGCCAGAGCTTTACGAAAACACCAAAAACCCATTTCCTTGGCTTGGTGAAGCTCAAGATGCAACTGGCATGACCGCTTTCTTTGAAAGAAGGGAGAAAAACTACCAGAATGCAGGGATGCTGGATGATGATTTTTAATTCACCATGACCTTTCTTGTGTGTAATTTATTATGTAATGAGAAAAATACCTAAATCTCAGGTGTATAAAATCATTAAAAATGATACTGACAAAAAAGGTGATAAAAAAAATTTAAAACAGCATGAAAAAGGAAAATAATAACGAAGAATCAACCGCTCAATTAACAGAAAAACAAAAAAAGCTTCCGCCAGCTTTACAAAAAGTCATTCTTAAAAATATGAAGAAGAAGGGCGGCGACAAAGAAGATAAGGCTAAAGATGAAAAAGAAGGCAAAGATAAAAAGGAAGAATCTAAAGCCACATCTGTTGAAATCAAAAGAGTCGGTGAAGTTTTAGAGGTTGATATTCAGAAAGCTGCACAAAAATACTTTGGAGGAAAGACTAGGACAGAACTAAAGGATAGTGATTTCTTATTTCCCCAAAAACGCAGCTTCCCAATTGTCACTCCGCAAGATGTTCCAGATGCTGTGTCTAATTTTGGTAGAATGTCCGGTAATATGTCTTATGAAGAGTTCAAAAGCAAGTTAGTCAGTTTCGTAAAAAAGAAAGGGGCAAAATTCGTCGCGGCGTTGCCCAATACTATTAAAAAGGAATTTGATCTAGCTGACGCCACTCAGATTGCTGTTTTCCCTGACAAAAAAGTAGATCCCGAAGAAGTAGGTACCCCTGTTCAAGATACCCGACCGATTAATGAAGAAGGGTTTAAAATCGATGAAAAGTTAAAGAACGAGGTAGAAAAAGAAAAACTAAAAAATCCAAAACTTCAATCTGCATAGAATCTACCCAAAAATAAAAACTAAAAAGCCCTCTTTCAAGAGGGCTTTTTTCTTGACAAGCATCTCAAATCATGTAAATTAATTCGCATGCTTGACAGCTTAACATTTGACAAGAGAAAAACTTACAGGCGTAAAATCTTAGATAAGCTCGATCATTTATTTGGTTACAAGGAAAAGCCTAAATCAATATTAGCTTTACGCAGAGAGATTGTAAGAAAGCATTTAGAGATACCTAAAAAGAACTTGCGCAGATTCTGGAAGAAAGAAACCTTTATCCTAAAAGGCTTGATTGAGAAATATCCTGCTGAGGATTTTTGGCTCAAGGTAAACTTCAAACCTATTTTAATCAAACTAAAGTTTGGGCACAAAGAGCAAAAATTGTACAGTTTTGCGCAATTCTCTGCTTGGCCTTTCAAAGACGAGCTCGAAAAAAAATATAAACAATTGAAATATGAAGTTAAGAAAGATGACAAAATTGAAGTTTTTGAAGAAAAATTTGGAGACGATGTTATAATCAAGCGCAAACCAAAAACAATAAAAGATTTTTTAAATGGCTAGAACAAAGAAAACAGAAGCAAGTAAGAGTTTAACTCCCAATCAGTTAATCAGTTCTTTTTTGAAGAACAACGAAAAAGATCACTACAACTATGAAGACGAGCATGATTACAAAGTATCAAGCGGTAGTTTGGTGGTAGATTTTGAGTTAGGAGGCGGTTTCGGCCCCGGGCTGCATAGATTCACAGGGATCAACGAAGGAGGTAAAACCTCTGAAGCTTTAGAAGTTATGAAAAACTTCCTTAAAACTGTCCCAAATGGAAGAGGGTTTTATATCAAAGCGGAAGGTCGATTAAGCAAAGAGATGCAGAAGCGGTCAGGAGTTAATTTTGTATTTGACTCTGACCAATGGGAAGATGGAAATTGCTTTGTATTTGAATGCAATATTTATGAGACGGTCGTAGAAGCGCTGCGCATGCTAGTGGGCAAAAATGAAAACAACACTAAATATTGTTTCATCTTAGACTCAGTAGATGGGCTTATTGCTAAAGGCGATATGGACAAGCCTTTTGAGGACTCTAAAAAAGTAGCTGGTGGTGCAGTTATAGCTTCTGATTTTATGAAGCGTGTTAGTATCGCTTTGGCAAAAAGAGGTCATATGGCAATATTCATTAGTCAGGTAAGAGCAGATATTAAACTTGACCCATATAGCAAAGCGCCAGTCAGGCAAACGTCCGCAACAGGCGGCAACGCTTTATTGCATTTCGCTAACTTTATTTTAGAATTTGAGCCAGTATTTAAAACTGACCAAATACTTCAAAAACCTAATGAAAAGTACGACCAAGAAAAAAATAAGATAATTGGTCGGCACGCAAAAATTACAGTCAAGAAAAGCCCTAACGAAAAGACTAATTGTATAATTCAATATCCAATTATTTATGGTCGTAGCGGTGGTCGTAGCATCTGGGTAGAGAAGGAAATTCTAGATATGATGTTTTTGTGGGATTTGGCTAATAAGAAGGGCGCAGGATGGATTGAATTTGACGAAGATTTTCTATCCATGTTAAAGGAAGAAGGACTTGAATTTCCTGAAAAAATCCAAGGTGAAAACCAGTTGTCAAAATTTTTAGACGAAAACGAAAAGACTAAAGACTTTTTATTAAATTATTTTAAAAAAATGCTCACTTCTAGCTATGGTGTTTAAAACTATACATGGTTCTACGAAAAAGGTTAAAGCAGCTAGAAAATATTTGATAGACTGGGACTCGAAGAGTAAAAGTAAAGTTCAAGCTTCAGTTAAAAAATATTTAAAAAAATATTGGAGCCAAGATATAGTGTTCGAAGAGTTCCCAGTCGCAGGGACACGAATGACTTTTGATTTTTACAATGCAACTAAAAATATAGTCATTGAGGTTCAAGGTAGGCAGCATACAAAATTTGTTCCATTCTTGCATGCCAACAGTAAGATGAATTACTTAAGACAATTAAAAAGAGATGATGACAAATTAACATTTTGCGAGTTAAATGAAATTGAATTTGTAGAATACTTTGACGGAGACAATAAGCTTAGCGATTTGGACAAAATGCTAGATTTGATGTGATTTCAGTGTAATATATAGTATGATAGAAGAAAACAACATAGGTGATAATTGTCAATTTTCTATACCGGATAGTTTTTTAGAAAAGATGTACGAGTTCACTGGGGATGGTGATAATGGTGGTTTTATATTGGCGTATGTTAATCCAGCAGGTAATCCTATGATAAATTGCAAAATAGGTTCTCAGATTGTTGAAATGGGGCTCAGAAAAGCTTTGGAAAGATTTTTGGAAGACATGGAGATGGGAGAAAAAACAGCAATGGACGAGGGCGACGTTGATCCAGATTTATCTTGACACGCCGTTTAGGTGTGTTAATGTTTTTGCCGTATGATACATAATTTGGAATTAGAACAACACTTGCTCGGCGCATTAATCAAGTATCCAGATAAATATGGGGAGATAGAAAACTTTATAGATGAGTCAGACTTTTATGCTGACGACAACCAAACCAACAAAACAATCTTCTTAGCTCTACGTCAGTGCATTGATCAAAATCTGGCAGTAGATCATGTTATATTAGCGCAACGAATTAAATCATTTAATATAAGTTTTCCTCAAAACATAAATATTAATGATTATGTATACTCTTTGAATCTTAGGGCTATATCACCTAATCAGGTTTTATCTATAGCTAGAGAATTAAAGAAATTCACAATACGAAGATCAATTTATTTTGCCGCTCAACAGGTGGCCAAAAAGATTAAACAAATTCCCTCTGGCGCAGATTTTGAGGAAATAATTCAAACCGCCGACGAAACCTTCAATAACCAAATCAATCTATTTGATAACGGCCCAGAAAAACCGGTCAATATCTACGATGAGATGGAAGAATTTATTGAAGATAGAGGTAATAATCCGGTGACCGAATTTGGCCTCTCAGGCCCTCATAATCGCCTTCAAGAGCTTTACGGCTCTCTGCTTAGGCCCGGTAATATAACTGTCGTTGTAGCTCGTTCTGGCGTCGGTAAGACGCGGTTTTGTATGGACTTCTGCTCTAAAGTATCTCGAATGCACAAAGTTCCAATTTTGCACTTTGATAATGGCGAAATGAGCAAAGAAGAAATTATCACTAGGCAAGCCTCAGCTTTGACCGGAGTTGGCCATCACTATCTTGAAACTGGACTATGGCGGCAGATGGGAGATGAAACTGTAGATAAAGTCAGAAAAGCCTTTAACCAAATTAAAAATAACGAAGTACAGCTTTATTATTACAATGTCGGAGGTTATACGGTCGACAAAATGATTGCGACCTTGAAAAGATTTTATTATTCAACTGTCGGAAGAGGCAATCCAATGATTTTTTCTTTTGATTATATTAAGACTGCTTCGGATGCTCAAAATGGAAAATCTGAATGGCAGGTTGTTGGAGAGATGGTTGATAAATTTAAACGCACAATTCAAAAAGAGATATTGAAAGACGGAGAGCCTATCATACCTATGATCACTTCAGTTCAAAGTAATAGATCTGGAGTTGTTAATAATCGTCGAGCAGAAAATATTGTTGACGATGAAAGTATTGTTTCTTTGTCAGATAGGATTACGCAGTTTTGTTCGCACATGTTTATCTTGAGAAAAAAGACATTAGATGAAATTGAAGATGAGCCAAACTTTGGTACGCATAAATTGATAAATGTCAAAGCGAGGCATTTAGGTAAAAGCTATAACAGAGCAACTGAACCGGTAAGAATGCCCGACGATTCCCTTAAACCAAATGTAATACATCTCCAGATGGATGCGTTTACAGCAACTGAAATTGGAGATCAAAAAGACTTATCTGAAGCCGTAGGCGCAGCAGGAGAAATTGAAAGACATGACAGAATCGACGACCCAATACCCGAATTTATCGCAAACTGAAATTGAAGAGGCTCTAAATGAGCTAGGGTTCAAATTAAATGACAGAGGGCCTTATTGGCAAACCTCTGCCATCTGGAGAAATGGTGATAATCCTACAGCAATTCAGATTTACAAAAATTCTGGAGTATGGAGAGATTTTGTAAATGACATTGGCCATCAACCTTTCGCTAGATTAGTAGGCACCGTATTAGGTACTAATGATTCTAGAAAAATAGGAAAATATGTAAGAGCAGAGCAAAGAGAGGCCAACTTTGTTGAAGAATCTGACAATAGAGTTACAATAAAAATGGATCAAGTATATAGCGTAGATTCTCTAGAAAAATTATTGCCTCATCATAAATTTTATTTGGATAAAGGCATCTCGTTGCAAACTTTAAAGCTTTATCATGGAGGGTATGCTACAACAGGTAAAATGTTAGGTAGGTATACCTTCCCTATTTTTCAAGATAGGCACAAAGATAAAATCATAGGATTTACCGGTCGTGCTTTAAGATATACCGAAGACTCCACCTTCCCTAAATGGAAGCATATCGGTCAACGTAGAAATTGGTTATACCCAATTTATCTTCCGACTGACGAAGGCTACAGCTTTAAAAATTCTATCGAGTCTTCAGGTGAAGTCGTGATAGTAGAAAGCGTTGGAGATAGCTTGGCCCTAACAGAAAATAAAATATTAAATCATATTGTTACCTTTGGGCTGGGAATATCTTCAAAGCAGATCTGCGAGTTGGTTGCCCTAAATCCATCTAAGATTATTATTGCATACAACAACGACTCAGACAAAACAATCAACGCTGGCTTAGAATCATCTATAAAAGATTTTATAAAACTCATGGATTT
>MDSW01062657.1_pt1 | contig 22739 bp, 17 predicted proteins | sample 811171 | NCBI WGS metagenome assembly MDSW01 (sample SAMN05326641, study PRJNA326480) | marine metagenome | isolation source: seawater | place: Atlantic Ocean: North West | collected 2012 | reverse complement strand
GGCTCATCACTCACGGGACCACCATCTTTCTTTGAGCGACTACTGCCCTTGACACTATGGGTCAAAGGGCCATCTTTCTCAACATGCTCCTCAGCAACCACACCTTCCATTGCAAGAATTTCATCTAAATCCAATCTTTCGAAAAGAGGTTTTGGTTCCTGCCCACTCCAAGTTAGTGGAACTGACCAATCAATAGCTGAATCCCAATCTACTTCAGTGACTTCTCCAGTCTGGCCCAGCATTACCCATAACCTCTGTGAACTAAATGGAATGAATGGTTGGGTCATAATCGCCAAGAATCTTGCAATTCTCCAACCAAATGAAAGTGTAGATAGTGAGGCATTTCTTTCAGATTCATTGCCATCGGGGGATAAATGAGACCATGGCGCAGCTGCTTGGATAATTTGGTTGCCATACTGTGCTGCCGACATTACGGTTCGTAGTGCCTCCTTGTACCGGTGTCTTACCAGAGAATCAGTAATTGAGGCATGAAATTCTTCTAACTTATTTGCATGCTCATAATTTGAAGATACATTATCAAATGGTTCCAAGGGAGATTGTCCGTTTTTAGAAGGAAGACGAGTAGATAATGTCATGATTCGATGAACAAAATTTCCATATGCGGCGATAAGTTCAGTATTGATTTTCTCAACAAAATCGTCCCAGTTAAAATCTGTATCATGCCCTTCAGGCATGTTAATCGTCAAAACATACCTCAAAGTATCTGGATCGTACTTTTCAAGGAAGGAAGGAAGCCAAATTGCATGCTTTCTAGACTTACTAAATTGGCCACCAGATAGCATAAGATATTCCATTGCAGGAACATTATCTTCGAGTTGTAAATCACCGGGGGCAGGTAGTCGTGGTGATTCTAAGCCATTTCTCGCCATATTTAACCCCATGATCAATGCTGGCCAAATTACTGTATGGAATGGAATGTTGTCTTTTCCAAGGAAGTAAAGATGTCTTGGCGAATTTCCATCTTCATCCACACACCACCAATTCTTCCATGATTCGGCCCCATCAGGATGGGATGAACCCATTCTTTCAGACCAAATTTGAGCGCATGTGAGATATCCTTGGACTGCTTCAAACCAAACATATACACATTTTCCATCAAACTCTTCATCATCAAAAGGAAGAGGGACTCCCCATTCGAGATCTCTCGTTACCGCCCTAGGTCTCAAACCCATGTCTAACCATTGTTTCGTCATAGCGCGAACATTGTTTTTCCAAACAGGCCAACGATCTTGAGCATGTGCTTCAAGCATTGATTGAAATAAATCAAGGCGATAAAATAGATGCTCAGTAGGGCGAATCTCGATTTTGGCCTCAGGATTCATTTTCGAACGAGGGTTTACCAAATCTGCTGCTTCGTATGTGGTGCCACATGAATCGCATTGATCCCCTCTAGCACCATCTGAATCACAGGAGGGACAATTACCTTCGACGTAACGATCTGGGAGAAAACGTCCAGTTCCATCTTCTCGAACCTCGTAATACTGTTCCATCGTTCTCTGTTCGAATAATCCGGCTGAATGTAGAAGGCGTACATTATCCTGAACCCTACGAATATGAGCTTCGTCTGACGTCCTATTAAACAGAGCTCCGCCATATTCTACACCCCTAGAATCAACATTTGGTTCCCACATGCATCCCAAATCAATCAATGCCTGACTATTGATTGCATGAAACCGATTAACAACTTCTTGGGGGTCAATTCCTTCCATTTCTGCAGTTACCGTTATTGGAGTCCCGTGCTCATCAGAACCTGAAACCATCAAAACACGATTTCCTCGTGCTCTCTCAAATCGAGTAGTGATATCTGGAGGGAGATAACATCCCGCTACATGTCCAAGATGTAAGGGGCCATTCGCATATGGCCATGCGACACATACTAGAACATGCTCACCGGCCATGTTATCCCCTGCAAACTCATACAATTCAATGTGGCGTTAAAGATTAGAAAATACTAGCCAATGCTTTAGACCTGAACCCTCCTCCAAGGCATGCACATGGTACAACGAACCAATCCATTGATTGACGATTATACTGAGGAGTGAGTCCGAAGTGGATGCGAACACCTTACTTGCCCAGTCCTCTGTTGCTGGTGAGGGCGATTACACGTTGCTCATACTGTACGCCACACTAGCCTTGGGGGCTTCATTCCTATGCAGTATCCTAGAAGCGGTACTACTCAGTACTTCGATCTCACACGTCAAAGTTTTGGAGCAAAAGGGAAGTCGTGTCGCCCATCTTTGGGCTCGATTCAAAGACGAACCTGAACGCCCCCTAACTGCAATCCTCACACTGAACACTATCGCTCATACTGTAGGAGCTCTAGGTGTCGGGGCCGAAGTAGCAGCGATGGTTGAGGGAACGGAATCCGAAGCATTGGTAATGGCAATAGCATCGTCTGTACTGACCTTAGGCATCCTAGTACTATCAGAAATTATCCCGAAGACTCTCGGCGCCCTATACTGGAAGAATCTCAGTGTATTCTCAGCATATACTCTACGAGGTCTAATCCTAATTCTACTACCTATTGTGATGCCGATGGAATGGATGAGAAACCTGTTTCCGGCAAATAATGAATCATCGGTTACTCGCGATGAACTTGCTGCGATGGTAGAAGTTGCAGAAGATGAAAGAGTCATTGAGACAGATGAAGAAGAAGCAATCAGAAATCTACTCAGCTTGAGAGATAAATATGCTAGTGACATTATGACTCCAAGAACAGTGATGTCTTTTGTTCTTCTAAACGATAATATTGAACAAGTAATCGATAAGAATCCAATTATGGTACATGGAAGACTACCTGTTTTTGATGGAGATACTGACTCACCAAAGGGTCTAGTTCTACGTAGCGATATATATCGAAAAGCGGCTGCAAACGAAAACGATGTATTGATGAGCGATTTAATGAGAGAATTGGTGTATGTGCGGGAAAATACAAATCTAGACGATTTATTGGATATCTTCCTAACTAAAAAAGAACAATTGGCATTAGTTCAAGATGAATTTGGAGGGACCTTGGGTATTGTAACTATGGAAGACGTAATTGAAACGATTTTAGGAGTTGAAATTGTCGACGAAAAAGATATGGAAGGTATCGAGGAAGGAGTTGTTGGTGAAGATATGCGTCAATTCGCCAAGGATAGATCCAATATAGGCGAAAATGAATGAGGATTAATTGGAAATCCATACGTTGTATTGCTCTACTGCGTTTCCTCGATTTTTACCATTGTGTTGTAGTTCACTATCAATCACAATTTCCCAATCATCAGCAGCATTTTTCACCAATAATTCAAGATGATGAGGTCCAAGAGCAATATCATTCTTAGCTTGTAAAATACGAATTGGAATTATAGGGATTCCCCATTCAGGAACTTGGAATTCTCTCCATTTTACATCAGGATCTGGACCATCGCGAAGATATGCCCATCGCATTTCCATTCTAGAAATTAATCGAGCGAATGTTTTGAAACCACTAGTTCGTTGCTTGAAAACTAATGGAAATGAAGTCATTGGAGATTCAAGATAGACCCGTGAAATGGGCACAGGTAACAAATCACTCATTCTATTGGCGTGACGTAGAGAAATAAAACCACCCATACTATGTCCAAAAAGTACAACTGATGCAATCTTATTTGTATCCCAATTTTTTGCTTCTTGAGATAACATTGCTAGAATTCTTTCCCCACATTCAATTGCAGTCCAAAATTTCAAACCATCAGAAAAACCATGTCCTGGTAAATCAATCATAACGGCATGATATCCGTTTTCCAGAAATGGTTGTACCCTATATTCGCTAGATGATGAATCGGACTGCCAGCCATGAATGGCGATAACCAATGGAGATTTCTTTTCGTTCCACTTTTCATATCTAACAATTAATTCATTATCGGAGGACAACCAATCAATTCGTTCAAATTGATCAGAAGGTTGCCTTAGCTTCCTCTTCGGTCTAACGAAACCGTAGAAAATTGCTAATGAAATAAAGCAAATAATGAGGAAACAAAATAATGGCAATAGAATATATGGAGCATACAAATCAGTTTTAAAAATCAAAAAAACCCCTATCATAATCGAAGAGACAATCAAAAATTGGGAGAATATTGGCTGACTCAGTGGAGGATCTATTGGCGAACGAATTTGATTCATCTATATCGCCAATTAGGATTCGTCAGAATCCTCTCCTGCTTTGTCGACGCCCCATCCCTTGGACTCAAAGAAATCGCCAGACGACTCAAGTCTCTTGAGCCAACCAGTAGATTCTCCTGATGAAACATGCTTTACCAAATGAACTCCCAGGAATACTGTTTCCCAAAGTCCCTGACGATCCGCCTTACGAATACGACTGACAACAACTTCTGCAATTACAATTAACAAACAAATTACGCATATTACTAGAAGAACAGGGCTATCTCCCTTCTCGTAGGTTAATCCCAACTGAATACTGAATAATCCCGCCATCACAAAAGGTAAGAATAACGCCTTTAAGAGATGGAATGCAAATACAGGATTTTTTCCAGTGTGGCGAACAAACGATGTACGTGTCGTGAAATTGCCCAATGTCCTACCGAATTGAATCGGCAAAACCACAGTATTCAAAATTGTAATCAATAAACCACCTAGAAGGAAATAAGTTGGAGAGAAATTAGAACCGCTTCCCATAATGAAAATAATTGGGAAAGACCAACCCACATTCGCTATGAAATCAATTAGTCTTCTGAAAGAATATGCTGCAGTTCCTGCAAGTTCATAATCAGATGAAAGGCTACGATCAACTTTCTCTCTGGGTTTTCTTGGCTCTCTTGAACGACGGCGTGAACGTGGTTCTTCGTCTGATGTTACAGTAGGTTCAACCTTTGCAGCTTTCGACCTTCGAGAACGACGAGGTTTACTTTCCTTCGCCTTCTTTACTGGTTCTGCAACTGGAGTTTCCTCCACTGCCTCTTCTTCATCAATTCTGTCTAATAGTCCCATGTAAATCACTATCCATATCGTTCTTTGACGCGCCTTGCTAAATCAATATCCTGTTTCAATCTAACCAACACCTCTTCGGGCGCTGATGACAATTCGTTGTTAATCAAATCAACGAAACGCCCGCGTTCATCCTCATCTGAATCCTCAGGAGAAGTGAAAACTTGCTTATAGAAATCAAAACTAGAACCAGCTAGGAAAGAAGTCTGGAAATCAGAGGGCATCATTCCAAGTAATTCGTTTGCCAATTCTACGAAAGCGACGAAGTCGCCGTCATCTTCTGACGATTCTTCCACTTCCTCTTCAATCTCAATTTCAACATCTTCCGAATATTCATCTAGAAGTTCTTCAATTTCTTCAGGATCAGCATCGCCTTCAAGAGCGGCAATAACTAATTTCCGATCTTCAACCATCTGCTTCAATTCAGGTTGAATTTTTCTGACCTCCGCGGTCTTACGCTTCTTCTTAGCCTCATCGAATCTCTTCTTCAACGGACGGATTCTATCTTCAATTCGTGTTTTCAGAGACTCAAGTTCAGAAGTTGAGAATTCTAAATCAGAATCCATTTCGTCAATTCCATCCTGAACATCTTCTGTATCTCCGGGGACAGAAAGAAGTTCAACTGTAGGCTTAACTTCCCGCATAGCCTGTTGTTCTTTCTTCCTCAAAACAATAATTTCACGATCTAAATCTGAACCAAAACGGTTCGAGAAACGATCGAGGAGCGTGCCTACATTGCCAGTTGCGATTCGATCAATATGCCCATACATCTGATCTGTGTTCAAATTCCCTGAACCGGATGTTCGCATTGCACTAAGATCGATTCGGCTTGATGTTGATTGAGGAGGAGGAATCTCAGTTGGAGCCGAAGGCATTGCCGCTGCAGGTGCAGGAGGAGGAATCTCAGCTGGAGGCGGAGGCATTGGCGCTACAGGTGGAGGAGGGGGCATCTCAGTTGGAGGAGGAGGCATCGCTGCTACAGGTGAGGGGGGTGGAGGAATTGGGGCTGCGGGCGCGGGAGGCGGTGGCATCTCACCAGGAGGCGGAGGCATTGGCGCAGTAGCAGGAGGAGGGGGTGGAGGAAGTCCTCCAAGAGGGGGAGAATCCTTCTCTTCGTCACCCGACATGCGCTGCACCGTATCCCTGTTCACCAAAGGCTTGGTTTTAACATTCCCCGAAGACCGACCCCTGTAAACCCTCAACATTAGACTGATGATGCCCACCGCTTTAATCCTAGAAAAATTGCCATTGCTTCTGAAACTTCTATGACATCCCCATTGTTACCTTCGACAACTTCCTCGCCTATTCGTGCAGTTATGTCGTCTAATTCAAGTTTAACAGATTCTCTTTTTTGTCTTGAAAATGTTATGGCCTCAGATAATGCATCAAACGCATTCGAACCATCAGGATCAAGACGTTCGACCGGGAACTCTGTGACTCTAAGTCCGGCTTTACCATGTAAACTTCCAATCCATCTAATCACTCTACGAACATCTACAGTGACGTTGTCATCATTCTCGGCTGCTTGATCCAAAACTACACTCTGATCTCCTCTAATCAATGCCAAAAAGAGATCTCCCTGCTTACCAAACTGTCTACTCATATTCATAGTTGAATTCTTCAATCTACGTCGTCGATCAGAATTTACAGACATTTCAGCTAATTTTAGCATAGCTTTTTCGCTCATACTAGGGGGGCGTGTCATCCCTGTAACTCCAATAACTGCTGATGAACGTAAGCCTCTGTATAGGGCACGCCTATCTACATCCGAACTCTCATGAAATTCCTGTAACCTATCCAGGACTGAGTCAATTCCTCGCCGAATCCTGCGACCCCATGCTAAATCAGAATTACCAAGAACCATTTCTATTTTCAAATTAGATCCAGAAATATGGGAAACAATTTCCTGCCTGGCCTTTGAATCGAGATGTAGGATACTAGGGTGGCGATAATGAATATGGAAGCCCCTATGGCCAGAAAATGAAAATGTCGCCTTTTCAGATTTGAATCCAAAATCCGGCTCTAAAAAATCGTTCCACAAACGAAATGCTTGCTCTTGAATCTCGTTAAGCATTGAGGGGAAATCCAATGCATCTACCCCAACTAAATGGTCACCATCTAAATCAAAAATTAAGTCAGCTCCACGCCAACCCTTGTCCGCCATTTTGTATTCTGATGGACGATCATAGTATGCCGTACTATGAAAACAAGAATGTGGAGGTGATGAACGAGTCAGAATATTGCACAATGATTCGGGGGAATCGAAGCCAATATGGCGTCTTGGTGGACGTTCGTCCCACCCCATAAACATCCATTCTCTGGATTTAAATCGAGGAGGGAGATACAAGTCAGAGGGTGCAAGAGTACGGTAGTACTCACTGAACCTATACTGATATCGTGCGGTGCTCACAGAGCGATACAGAACTTGACGCTAAATCAATCCATCCGGAGTCCATCAACTTCTTTGGGATCAGATGAACTAGAAACTCCAGAAATTCGCTCATAACAATCTAGACAATAATATCTATCGTCGATGACTAACGATTCACCGAATATTAGAGGTTCGTCGCAACCAGCGCATTTGGGGCCCAGTTGACCTCGCGCAACAGACAGTTGTTCAGGCTTGACCATGGTGCAACCACATGGAGGAGGCATTTCAGTATAGCGCAAAAACAGACCTAATTGAGACACATTCGTTTTTACACCTAAGGCACTGGCGCACATCATGGAAGAGACGACTCGAATCAAAATAGGTCATTCCCCCGACCCCGACGACGCATTCATGTTTCATGCAATGACTACTGGGAAATTTAATACCAAGCCGTACGAATATGAGCATGTCCTCTTGGATATTGAAACTCTAAATCAAAAAGCCCTAGAAAAGGAATTTGAGGTATCTGCAGTTTCAATTCATGCACTTCCAGATGTTCTCGACTCATATGCACTGATGAATTGTGGAGCTTCAATGGGCGAAGGATATGGGCCACGAATAGTCACATATGGAGAAAAAACACTGGAAGAAGTAAAGCAAGGGACTATTGCTATTCCAGGGATCAAAACTTCCGCCCATCTTGCACTCAGAATTATGTTAGGCGATTTAGAAACAATTGTGGTTCCATTCGATGAAATCATGGATGCAGTGAAATCAGGACATGCTGATGCTGGCCTGATTATTCACGAAGGACAACTTACATGGAAAGACGAAGGGTTGCACTTAGTGGCAGATTTAGGAGAAATGTGGTCAGAAAGAACTGGTGGATTGCCACTTCCATTGGGAGGTAATGTTGTTAGAAGAGATCTTGGTAAACAGGCATGTGAAATTGTTACAAAACATGTTAAACAATCAATTGAATATGCAATCTCTGATCCAGAAGAAGGATTATCTTTTGCAATAAAGTGGGGAAGAGGCATAGATGAATCTACAAATGAAGAGTTTGTGCAAATGTACGTGAATGAACGTACAATCGATTATGGGCCAGAGGGGAGAAAGTCAGTAAGGATGTTTCTAAAGGAAGGACAAAAAATTGGAATGATTCGCTCAGATTTAGATGTAGATGCATTGGAGTTTATCGGAGAGGAATAATATGGATCGACCTGAACGTTCTGAATTCGATAGTGTTGACCCTGCTCCTCCAAGTGAAAACAAAGACATTGTCTCTCTAAGAACATCGTTATGTAATGAGAATGAGAGAATGTTCCTCAGAATGCGGGCACTATTCAGTCTTCGAAATATTGGCGGAAAAGAGGCAGTAGACGCCCTTGCAGCAGCATTTGAATCTGACTCCGCACTACTGAAGCATGAAATAGCCTATGTAATGGGGCAAATGCAAGATTCATCTGCAGTCCCACATTTAATCGATCGACTTGCAGATATGAATGAAGACGTAATGGTTAGACATGAAGCTGCTGAAGCGCTTGGAGCTATTGGAGATAGAGTTGCCATGGCCACATTAGAAGAATACGTAAATGATGAATCCGTAGTGGTTGCAGAATCATGTGAAGTTGCCATTGACCTGTTGGACTATGTTTCATCAAAAAGATTGGATTATAGTCAATGATGACCACAGTCGATAAATCCAACACCTCTCTACGAGAGGTATGGTGAGGGCATGGTGCATCTCCATCATTCTCTTAATCATGGTAGCCCCATATGCATCTTGTGGGCTTCCAGAACCAGTTCCCATAATTGATGAAGCATACAAGTTTGAACGTATTGATGGGGGCATAGTGAACTCATTGGTTCAAGTAGAACATTCGCCTGATGGTTCCCTAATCGCTGCTGTTGATCGAAAACATCTCAATATTTGGAGAGCATATGATGGAGAAATCGTATCATCTAAACAAATTTACAATCATGATTATCAAAATTTAGGACTTGAATGGACCACAGATTCACAACACCTCATCATCTATCAAAACAGCGCTTGGGCAAACACTCCATCAATAACTGCAATTCCAATTTCTGATTGGGATAATCGAGACAAACATGCAGAAATTGAAATGGGTACTAGTGATGTCAAATCGGTAAACGAATCAACAATAATTTTTGCTGATTCAAATAATATCCTTAGCCTATGGACTATTGAAGAGGAGGCGATCGAACGAGGGAGTTCATACACTCCCGATGGTGCGCCAGGATGCATTGGCATATCCTCAGACGAATCGATGGCAATAATCGGAATCTCAAACCAAGATGGGCATTCTGCTGTCTTATTGTCATTAACCGATATGACTGAAATAACAAGGTGGAATCAAACGAATCCAATTAGTGACTGTAATTTCCGAGCAAATGGGAATGAAGTCACATGGAATGAAGATAGAAGTATCGTAATTCGTTCTGCAATTTCTCCTTTTGGATTTGTTAATGTTCTTGAAACGGGAGGCAGTATTATTCAATACGAAGAAATTCCCTTACAAGACGAGATTCTTGTTTTATCCACACAAGGGTCTGCTAGAAGTATGGAATCATGGAATTCAATTTCATTACAAATTAATTGGAGAATCTCCCTTGGCTTCAATACCAACCAATTCACATTAAGTCCAGATTCAGAACAGTTATCTTTCAGCACCAATACTCCATTTGTTCCAATTATGAGAACTTCTGATTTTCCATTCGATGTGGGAACAGGGCCAGATTTAGACAATGATGGCATTGCAGATTCAAATGATGAAGATGATGATGGAGACGCCATCCCTGATATCTTTGATAACATCTGTACAGAAGGAGTTGATTGTTCGCGAAATGCCAATAAAGATTCTATTCGAAATATAGATATTCGAATTTCATCTAATGGCAATGTCACCATTGAAGAAACGATAACAATTTCACTAGACCTATCAAGAAATATTCGTCAAATCAATTCTAAATTACTCGATGATGACGTATTAGCATCAATACTAGAAGCGGACGTAATGATTAGGCAATTATGTGGCCCTGCAGATCTAAATGAAATTGCAGAGGAATGGAAACAGAATCTAAGAGTAAATGGAAGTGTGCCATGGGACGCACAAACAACATGTGACGAGCATTCTGGATTGAGTAGTACGACCATTCTAGAAAATGGCGAGGCATGGAAAACCAATATCAAAATCGTATGGACGACTCAGTTGAATGTTCCAGCAGACAGGTTAGTCAGACCATTTGATGTTAGTCTAGTCAACCCTCCTAGTATGAGAGTAGGCAGTATCATGGAAAGTGTAGAGCATAGCCCAGCCATCGTCAAAGTTCATTATAATGAAATTTATATCAATTCCACGGACATTTGGAATCTCGAAGGTTCGATAAATGTGGGGTTACCTGCTCCTTTGATAACTGAACCAACAGTTTCTGACCAAGCTGTTGCAGTTTTCACAAATCCAATTATTGTAATTCCAATTATCCTGTTGATTGGAGTAACCAGTCTATTGATTGTTAGAAGACGGATGATGTTTGAGTATGAATTGGACGAAGAATGCCATGCTTGTGGTAAATTCAATCCACCTGGGTCACCTAGTTGCAGTGAATGTGGGGCTCTATTCGTCTATGAACAAGTAATGGAAAAATTACATGGATGGATGATACAGAATGAACTAACCGTTGTAGAATTATTCGAAAGGTTCGATGAAGATGGAAATGGGACTTTAGAAGAAGATGAATTATTACGAGGTCTTAGATCATTAAAAATCGCGGATCTTCCATTGAATCAATTACAAGCATTGGTAGAAAGTCTAGATGAAGACGGGAATGGTGTAATCGACCTAGAAGAATTTGAAATTGCATTGGGAAGTGTAGATACAATGCATTTTGATGACGACGAATATTTGGACGAATTAGAAGAACGATGGGGACAAGATATTGCTGAAGAAGATGATGTAAAATCGGCCCCACGCCCACCACCTGATCGAAGAGAAACAGCAGCTCCTCGCCCCCCCCCTGATCAACGAAAATCAGAAGATTCAGAACCTGAACCAGAAGAAAATAATGAGAAACGCCCAAGAAGAGTGATTCGTAGAAAATCAAACAAGAGTGATTCGAATAATAGACGTAGAGTTACCCGCGCATCAAAGAAAACTAATGCTCCTGAGGAGTCAGATAAAGACGATGAAGACCATTATGATGAGGCTCTTCGTCGATTGACAGGCTCAGGGTTTGATGATGATTCCTGATTCTCATCCCACCAAGGAACTTGGCCATCAAAACCAACTACTTGTTCAGCAAAAAGAGCCATGCTTTCTCTGTCCTCTTCTTTCAAACGATTTCTCACCTCTGAATGGAAATAATGTGAAATTCGATCTACATTAAATCGCGTTCTTTCTGAAGTTGCAACAATCACTCTTGACTTATGATTTTCATCATTCTCAAATAAATCAAGGTTTTCTTCAAGCGCAATAACAGCTCTTTTTATTGCTGCTGAGTCTGCATCTTTTCTAGCACAAAATACTCCAAAAACCATAGGCAAGCCGGTCTGATTCAACCATTCTGCACCCAAATCCATTCGTACCAAATTCGGGTTTATTTCCGCTTCATCAATCGCACGATCCCCAATAATTAACGCACCATCACATCGTTCTAGCATCGTTTCTAGATTAGGTCCCATTTCAATTAAACGAGGGCTACGCCCCCTTCGAGAAAGAAGCCAAGGTAACAATGTCCGAGATGTAGATGAATCTGTAGGGACTGCAATATCCCTCATTTCCTCAATTGGCCTATCTCCAAAAAGTAATACAGAACCTACGCCTCCATCTGATGCAATTCCTATTGAATCGATGGCTTGCAATGTATCGATATTCTTTACAAAATCAGCAAGAGGGATAGGGGCAATTAGACACTCTCTTCTCAACAAATGACCAGTCAACCATGAAGGAGGGGCCGGCAAAATTCTCCAGTGGCCTCCCAGTTCATGGAAAAGAGGATCACAATTAGCAAAAGATACTCTACCAATTACGTCTTCTCTCAAAATTTCACCTCAAATCACATCTGCAACTGGTAATGAAACCCACCTCTGATCATCCGAAGGAGGACGACGACGATGAATAACAAATCTATCATATGTAGTAGAACGACGAACAGGAATTCCCCCTGCATCCTCGATTAACCTAGAAAGTCTATCCAGATCATCCTCTACAGATGTTTCACTACCCGCTTCATGCATTATTTCTTCATGTCCGACTGTACCATCCACATCATCAGCACCTGCGTTTAACGCAAGTGCAGAAAGATGATCTCCAATATTCATACGATATGCTTTGATATGTGGTACATTGTCCAACATTATTCTTGAAATTGAAATTGTTCGAAGTGTTTCAGATCCAGTTGAATGCTGAGCTTGGGGGAGGCGAGTTCGATCAGGAAGGAAAGGATAAGGCACAAAGCATTGGAAACCATCAGTTTCATCTTGCAATAACCTAATTTGATTGAGGTGATTTATCCGTTGAGATGCAGTTTCTATGGTGCCAAATAACATCGTAGAATTTGTAGGTAAACCCAAAAGGTGAGCCGTGCGATGAATCTCAATATATTCATCACTCGACTCTTTACCATTGCAAATCACCTTTCTCACATCATCATCAAGTATTTCTGCACCGCCACCAGGAAGTGAGGTTAATCCTGCATCTATCAATCTCGAAAGAATCTGAGATATTTCGACACCCTCAATTTGAGATAAATGCTTAATTTCGACCGCAGTTAAACATTTCATGGACAAATGTGGAAACGTTTTCTTTGCTGTTGATATTAATTCAGCATAATGTTCTACACCCCATTCTGGATGTAAACCACCAACAGAATGCACCTCATCTATCCTAGAAGAAAAGGGGCGAATTCTGCTAATATATTCTTCAACATCTAATTGATACGCATCTGCAGCACGCGGCCCCCTTCTAAAAGCACAAAATCGACATGCCAATACACATATATTCGTTGGATTCACATGTAAATTAGAATTGAAATATACTTCATTTTCAAATCTAGATTTTTTAATTGCATGACCCAAAAGCATTACGTCAACCAAGTCAGCATCCAAAAACAGAGATTCGCCTGTATCAACAGATACTCTGCCATTGGACAATAATTCATCCAATGCAGATTGAACGATTGAATCGTTTATTCCGCCAAGTTCAGCAACTTCAAAGGGCAATCTACGGCGCCAATCCAGATGGCCTACTGACCCAAGCATGCAGTTCATCCCTGTAGCATTTTATTGATGAATCCTCGTTCATTTCTTTGCCTTCGGCCAAAGCATCTTTCTCATTTCCTCTGCAACAAATACAGAAGATGCTACAGCCAATACAACTAGCCAATCTAGTGGTTTCAATGGAACAGTATGTACCATTTCCCCTATTCTAAATCCTGCAATCTCAGGAGCATGTACGAAGAACAATAGCATGGATGTGGATATCAGAATACTAATTGTAATCCAACTGTTTGACGTTATTCCTAGACGGAATGCAGAAACTTCAGAAGAACGACAATTCATGACATTCATTAATTGGAAAAAGATGAATGCAGCGAATGCACTAGTTCGAGCAACTGCAAATTGATCTTCTGCATTCTGGGACCAAGCATCTTCATTGCAAACTCCATCGACCATGTAGTCATCACCCCCAGCAGGGCCAGTAGAACATGGAGCGCTGTCGATTATTGCTCCACCTGCGAAATAGAATACTGCTGCTGTCCCAATTACCATAACCATTCCAAGGAACATTATCAGCAATGCATCTGTAGACGTAGGTAGAGTCTCATCTAATGGTCGAGGAGGTTCTTTCATTACATCTTTTGATTGCTGTTCTACCCCTAATGCAACTGCTGGAGGCCCGTCCATCAAGATATTGATTACAAGTAATTGTGTTACTGTAAACGGAAAAGTCCAATCCATCAGCATAGTGGTAACCAATAGTAACAAAACAGCAGCTACGTTAGTACTGATTTGATATCGAACGAAATTCCGAATATTCTGATAAATACGACGACCTTCATCTACTGCCCTTACAATAGATGAGAAATCATCATCTTGCAATACCATGTCTGATGCATCCCTAGCAACATCTGTTCCCGCACGACCCATGGCAATTCCAATATTGGATTTCGATAATGCAGGTGCATCATTATCTCCGTCGCCAGTCATTGCAACAACATGCCCTAAATGTTGCAAACGAGAGACTATTCGTAATTTTTGATCGGGGGTTGTTCGTGAAAATATTGCAACACGATCCAATACAGAATCTAATTCATCATCACTCATATCTCTTAATTCAGAGCCATGAATAGAAAGATGATCAGGGCCAAAGATTCCAATTTCTTCACCAATAGATTCAGCAGTAGATTTGTGATCCCCTGTTATCATTATGACTCTGATTCCAGCATCATGACATGTTGAAATGGCTTCTGGAACTTCACTTCTAGGCGGATCTGATATCCCGATTACCCCAAGTAGTACCAATCCAGATTCAACTGATTCAACATTTTCAATATCTTCAGATTCGGATATTAGTCGTGTTGCCAATCCAAGAATTCGTAATGAATTACCTGCATAATCAGCATTTATTGCTTGTACTCTTTTGGTAAGATCACGAGTCATGGGGACCACCTTTCCGTCAACAATAGTACGATCACAAACTTGGAGTAAATCGCCTAAAGCACCCTTCACAAATAATCTACGCTCCCCTTCAAACTCATGTATAGCACTCATACGTTTTCGAGTTCTATCGAAAGGATACTCTCTGAAACGAGGGTTTCTTTTACGATATTCATCGACAGAAGAATCTAATTTCCAACCCAGAACAGCACACGCCGTATCTGTAGGATCCCCTACACCTTTCCATTTTTTACCAACAAGACGAACATTGCTATTTTGAGCAAGTAATAACGAACCAATTACCCACCTAAATGGAAGAGTTGCTTTTAATTCTGCTAATTCGGATTCTTTCAATTTTCCTTTGTTTGATTTCAACCCACCTTGATTAGGATCAAATCCTCGTCCTGTAACTTGAAATGCCCTTCCATCATAATACAAGCCTCGAACGGTCATTTCACCAGTAGTCAATGTTCCCGTTTTATCTGAACAAATTACAGTAGTACTGCCTAATGTTTCAACTGCCCTCATTCGGCGAATAATTGCCCTATGGCGAGCCATATTCCTCATTCCGATTGACAATGTAATTACAAGAATAATTGGGAGACCTTCGGGCACAATTGCGACGAAAATTGCAACGGCAAGCAAAAACTGTTGTGAAGCAACATTCCATAATTCATCACCTCTGAGATTGTTGAAATATGCCTCAGCAAGATTCAACGAAACCAGTAGTAATGCTGCAAATATTGCTACATAACCTAAGAAGCGCCCCAATGATTCCAATTTGTGTTCCAAGGGAGTCTTAGGAGTTTCAACATCTGCTAAATCCGATGCAAGGCGACCTAATTCTGTGGTCATTGCAGTTTGTACAACTATCCCTATAGCTCTACCTGTTGATACAACTGTACCCATGTGAGCCATATTTTTTCTATCAGCAAGCATCAAATCTTGATCCAGTGGCTCGATCTTCTTAGAAACGGAACTAGATTCACCAGTAAGTGTCGATTCATTTACTGAAAAATTATTCACTTCAATTAAACGAACATCAGCAGGTATATTCATTCCTTCTTCTAAGAAAACCACATCTCCAGGAACTAATTCTTCAGTAGTTACTCGGATATCTTTTCCATCCCTCATTACTATTGATGAACCTACTAGCATTTCTTTCAGCGAATCCATTGCGCGTTCAGCTTTGGCTTCCTGCATAAATCCGAAAACACCATTCAAACTCAATGCAATTACAATGAAAATCGGAGTTGTTTTGTCATGAGGATCAAAAAGAAATGCAATTGCTGCTGCTGCCAATAGCAAGTAGACCATGGGGTCCCTAAATTGGTCTAAAAGTTTCCAAAACCAATGCGGTGGAGCCACCTCGTCTAATTTGTTTGGACCGTATTCACCGGCTCGTTTGAGAGCCTCAGATTCTGTAAGACCATCTTTACTTGTATTGAGGGCAGACATTACCTCATCAACTGATTTTGAATGCCAATCTTGTTGGCGGACGCCGGAGGGATTCGGCTCGTCTGCACCGCCCATTTAACGTCGTAAACGGGAGGGGTATTTCATCCTCCCCCGTACTGTAACCAATCGCAGATGTCATCAAGTCAACCCCAGTGGGGGGAGGCATGGAGGAGCGCGGAATCATCGAATTTGGAAATGATGGTTCCTCCGTTCATGAACTGACATTGAGGGCTCTGGTAATTGGAGTGATTCTTGGAGCGTTGCTTACTGCGGCAAATACATATCTTGGTCTACAATTAGGAATGACGGTCAGTGCATCTATTCCGGCCGCAGTATTATCGATGATCATACTTCGTTCAATGAGACTAAAGGATGTTAGTATTCTGGAGAATAACCTCGTTCAAACAATGGCTAGCGCAGGTGAATCATTGGCTGCTGGAGTGATTTTCACAGTACCTGCTCTGCTTGTAATGGGAATGGAAATGCGATTGGCTGAAACATTCACTATTGCAGTTTTGGGAGGAGTGCTGGGGACTATGTTCACTATTACACTGCGTAGAGTATTCATCGTTGAAGAAAATCTGCCCTATCCCGAAGGAGTTGCTTGTCGCGAAGTTTTGGTAGCAGGAGAAAAGGGGGGCGCAGGAATGACTGCAATAATCTATGCATTGGGATTGGGAGCGATGTATGGATGGGTCACTAAAGGATTCAAAATCATTGGAAAACACGGTGAGCCACACCTTTCAGGAGCCATTGATTTCCTTGGAACTCGACTGTACATGGGATTTGAAATGAGTTTAGCATTGGTTTCAGTTGGATATATTGTAGGAATTCGAATCGCCTCTTTCATTTTCTTAGGAGGAGTGATTGGATTCTTGGTATTAGTTCCAATCCTTGGCATTCTACAGGGATGGCCAGTTGGAATGGATCCTGCTGAAGCATTCATGGCACTATGGTCGCAGCACATCAGATTCGTAGGAGTTGGTGCAATGGTCGTGGGTGGAATTTACACACTTTGGTCGATGCGCAGTACAATTGCTAGTGGAGTTAGAAAGGCAATCAAAGGAGCTACAGACGATAATTCCGGACCAGTCGCTCGCGAAGAACAAGATATTGATATCAAAACAACGTTTTACGTTGCTGGTTTTATTGCATTCCTTACTTTCTTGTTCTATTGGTATAGCATTGGAAATATCATTCTGGCATTTGTAGGAGCATTATTCCTAGCAATTGCTGCATTCTTCTTTAGTGCAGTTGCAGGATATATTGCAGGAGTTGTTGGTTCATCTAATTCCCCAGTTTCTGGAATGACTATTGCTACCTTAATGGCCACTTCAATGATTGTTTGGATTGTAGGCGACTTATTGTTGGGTATGGAAACTCAAGAACTGATGTATGCTACATTGCTGATTGCATCAGTAGTTGCAGTAAATGCTGCAATTGCTGGTGACGTAATGCAGGACCTGAAAACAGGATACTTAGTAGGGGCAACGCCATGGAAACAACAGCTTGGAGAAACATTGGGAGTACTTGTTGGAGCTGTAGTCGCCCCATTTACCGTAATTCTATTGCATCGTGCATTTAGAATTACAAAAACTGCATGTTATGCAGATCCTCCTGCGATAAATGGCGAAATTCCAACGGACCCGAACCTGATTGCTGAAGCATGTAATGGGGCATTATTAGCCCCTCAGGCTGAACTAATTGGGGCGATTATTCAGGGAGTATTTGGAGGCAATATTAACCTACCAATGGTTACACTTGGAGTCATAATTGCTGCTCTTTTGATCTGGAAAAAATTACCTGTAATGTCGGTGGCAATTGGAATTTATCTCCCCCTACAACTATCTTCAAGCATCATGATTGGAGGAATAATTGCCGCCCTTCTTCTTGGAACTGCAAGAATTCGCACTGACGGCGATTTGGTAGAGCCTATGTCCAAGGAAGCAGAAACAGTGGTCAAGAAAACACATGATAGAGGTGTATTACTTTCGGCAGGGTTGATTGCTGGAGAAGCACTAATGGGGGTTGTTGTAGCCCTTTTCATTGTTTTTTCAGATGTGGTCAAAGGATTAAGACCACCAGAAGAATGGCTATGTAGCCAAACTGCGATTGATTCTGAAGGTGCATCTTACTGTGTCGAACGTTCTTTAGCTGTTCTTCCTCCATGGATATCTGCACTGTTTTTCATATGGTTTATTCTAATATTTATCCACCTAGCTAGTCAAGCACTTCCAAAAAGAAATGATGATGCATTATCGGGAAATCGTCTAGGTCCATTCAATGCTCCAGTGCTAGACATAATACATGATTCAGGTGCTGTAATTTTACAAAGCGCTCTGAATTTAGTCGATAATATTAGACTAAAACCTCCAGAAAAGGAATGAGAATCATCAAAGACCCTTCACAGAACAACCGGAATGATGACTGGGGCGGAACCAACCTGTGAAGAACGGACTGTGGATGATCTAGTAGTCATCTCGAAAGAATGTCGAAGAGAAATTGTGAAGATGGTAAAGAGAGCAAATGCAGGACACCCAGGTGGAAGTCTTTCAGTAATCGATATTCTCGTCGGATTATACGGTAGAACATTACGAGTAAGTACAGACGAACCTAAGCACCCAGACAGAGATCGAGTCATACTCTCGAAAGGCCATGCATCTCCAGCAATGTATTCAGCATTACATGCATTTGGATTTATTTCGGAAACTGATTTGCATTCGTATAGAGTGTACAATGGAGTTTGCCAAGGACATGTGGATTCAAAATGGACTCCAGGAGTTGACTTCTCAGGAGGTAGTTTGGGCATGGGACTGTCTTTTGGATTAGGAATTGCATTGTCTGCAAAGTTGGACGAAAAGGATGTTTTTTCATGGGTCATTCTAGGTGATGGAGAATGTCAAGAAGGAGAAATTTGGGAAGCGGCAATGGCCACAGTTCACCACAAAGTGGAGAATCTAACAGTAATTGTTGATGTTAATGGAATCCAGAACGATAATTTCGTGGACCAACAGATGGTAATGGGGGACTTAGCAGCAAAATGGGCAGCATTCGGTTGGAAGGTGAAAGAAATTGATGGCCACGATATGTTGGAAATCTCAACTGCAATAGATTGGAGTAAAACCACTGTAGGGCCTTGTGTAATTTTAGCACGGACAATTAAAGGGAAAGGAGTTTCATTCATGGAAAATAATCCATCATTCCATGGAAAAGCACCTGATGATGAAGAATTTGAACAGGCCATGGGGGAATTAGCATGACATCTGCAGCAAGCCGTGATGGATATGGTTCTGCCCTTCTAGAATTGGCAAGCGATGACAGAGTTGTGGTTCTTGAAGCAGACCTAGGTAAGTCAACCAAATCATGCCTGTTTCGTGCAGAATATCCGGAGCGTTCTTTCTCAATGGGTATTGCAGAACAAAACATGATGCTTGTTGCCGCTGGAATGGCATCTACAGGAAAAATCCCCTTCGCATCCACATTTGCTATTTTTACAGAACGAGGATTTGAACAAGTTAGAAATGGGATTGCTAGACCAAATTTAGTCGTACATCTATGTGGTAGTCACGGAGGAATTCATACAGGAACAGATGGTTCTTCTGCTCAGTCGATTGAAGACTTAGCAATTTATCGAACACTACCAAACATGACTGTGATGCATCCATGTGATGATGTTTCTACAAAATCACTTACAAAATCACTCGTAAATCATCAACGACCATCGTATACAAGGACTGCTCGCAATAAAACCAAGAGAATCTATACTGAAGAGCAGGCCGCCTCATTGGAAATAGGCAAATTCTCCATTATTCGAGAAGGAAGTGATGTTGCAATACTAGCATGTGGCGTAATGGTTGCTGAAGCAATTGAGGCAGCAGAGACTCTGGCAAATGAAGGGGTTAATGCTACAGTTGTTGATGTGCATACTCTGAAGCCATTCGATCATGAATGCTTGAAGTCAATTGCTGTAGAATGTGGAGCGATTGTTACAGCGGAAGATCATTCGATAATTGGTGGACTAGGAGGAGCAGTCTCTGAAAGCCTTGCTTCCAATCAACCAACCCCACTAGAACGAGTGGGTGTTAATGATGAATTTGGGATGAGCGGACAACCAGCAGAACTGATGAAACATTATGGATTAACAGTATCCAATATTGTGAATGCTGCGAAAAGAGCTATGTCTCGACGAACGGCTTGATGCCTATTTTGAATGCAATGCCTTCTTGAACACCGGGGGTGTGAGCGGACACGAGTGAAGCATATGCCGGAGGATGACCCGCTCAAATCCTTGCTGGATGGAGACATCTCAAATGAGGAACTGGAAGCAATTCGCTCCAGCCCAGATTTACGCAAACTGGCTGTGCGAATGTATGGCGAATCCGTAATCGAACTACTTGGTGAAGATTTAGTTCAAGAATCTGATTCTAGTGCGTTATCCGATGGAGATGATCTTGAAATGGTTGACATTATACCTGAGCCAATTCAAGTTGTTCGAAGTACAATAGAAACTCCCGGCCGAAATAAAGGCGATACTGGAAGTAAATCATCAACAATAGGCTCTAAGTTTAGAATGGCTTTTGGAATTACAGCTATTGGTGTTAGTTTAGCTAATGTGTACTGGGGTTTCGGTAATTTGTTAACTACCTGTGCTTCAGATATTCATTCAACCTGTGGTGTTTCATTAAAATTGAATTTACTAGAATTTCATAGAATGCAAGAACATATTGCTTGGGGCCCTACTGGACAATGGGGGATTCCAGACATGGTTCTCCTTGGAGTTGGAGCCCTCAGCCTAATTTTAGGAGCACTAAGGAGTCGTTAATCACGGCCAGCCTTCACTAGGTGGCCGATGACCTCTTTTTCTGAATGTTGATTTCCAAACGCCTCGTAAAATTTTACGAGTATAGGAAAATACTGAACGGATTGAACGGATTGGATGCAATACTGCACGAAATGGATTTTCAATTCCTTTCAATGGATGGTATAACTGCTGAAGAATTCCATCCGGAATGTATTCATCCACACCGTACTCTTCTGGACGTTTATCCTTCGGCATGTAATATGTACCAAACAAGATATCCCAAAACGGAAGGAATCCACAATAGTTAGACCAGTGTGCTTCTTCATCATTAGCATGATGCCAATGATGGAACTCAGGAGTCTGAATTATTCTATGCAGTGGCTTGAATCGCCAATTAACATTAGCATGAAAGAAAATACCTGAAATTAATTGGATGACTGCAATTATTCCACTCGTTTCTGGATTAAAACCTGCTGTAACTAGGAAAATGAAACCGGGAGCAATGAGAGCGAAATCGAATGGATGTACTCTGAATCCGCTAACCCAATCAAGATGTTCTGGAGAATGATGAATTGAGTGAAACTTCCACAGTTCAGGAACCTCGTGATACCATCTATGCGCCCAATATACGAAGAAATCAAACAACACAAATGCTACAATAGGTTTGATCGATGGAGGAATCATCTCAACCAAAGGCCGTACAAATAAACCAGGTACCCAAGCAAATGAAAGAAATGCAATTACAATAAAAATTATGACGCCTAATGCATTGAGTAACGGCGAAGCAAGAGCATACGTAAGATCTAGTTTCCATTTTGGTCGACGAATTGGTTGACCTTTATGACGAGGAAAGAGTTTCTCCATTGGAACTACAAGAACAAAGAGAACGATTACTGCAAATAGGGATTCATACTGATACCTCCATAAAGAGAATCCAACAAGTAATAGAACAATAGCTCTAACTAAAAATTCAATAGGCCATGAATGTGATTCCAAGACCTGTACTATTTCGTCCCCAGTTGGCAGATCAATATCCGAAGAGGGAGTTTCCACAGAAGAAAATTATGTTCAATGTATATTACAGATATTCATACATGTGTCAGTACATTCGTGCAAGATGTTGGCGAATAGTAGTCATCTCACCTGTAACAATACAGGGGCGAGGTTCAGAAAATGGCTCTAGCGACTCGCCAAGAAGAGCAAGTCCAGAGGTTTTCTCAAGAACTTCTGCATCTGCATCTGTACCACAGAAAGCTACTTCGAAGATATGACCCTCTTCAGTTAATCCGTCCAATGAATTTACAGTTTTTACGATATTATCTCTATACTCGTTCGATGTAGTTTTCAAAGCATTTTGAATCTCATCTAATTCCGATTTTACTGAATCCAAAATTGTCGCCAATGGAATCGGTTGTTTCCCGCCAGTTCTTCTTGCTGCAAAT
>MDSW01180650.1_pt1 | contig 22740 bp, 23 predicted proteins | sample 811171 | NCBI WGS metagenome assembly MDSW01 (sample SAMN05326641, study PRJNA326480) | marine metagenome | isolation source: seawater | place: Atlantic Ocean: North West | collected 2012 | reverse complement strand
TGTTTTTGGTACCTCATGATGCTGTTGGGGCTTTTGCCCATAATCTTACTGAGCGTAGCCTTGCGGGTACGATGCGCTTTAAAGTACGCTTTTAGCGCGATACCTAATGGGGGCATTGGGCAGTCTTGTAAGGTGTATTTTTTGTAGACCATAAATGATGGTTTTTAATAATTAAATGATGGTTTATAGATATTAAATGATGCTTTGTAGTAATTAAATGATGATTGATAGGAGTTTAACTTTGACAAATAGTAGTTAAATGATGATTTATAGCAGTTAAACATTTAATTTTATTAATTTAAGTATGGAATGTGGTAGATAAACTATGGTAGTTGCTATTTTAAGTACAGAAAACCATCATTAAACTTGCAAAAAGCATCTCTTTTTTGTTTGCACTATGCACAAAAAATACGGGCAAAGCCCGTACCTTTTCAGGGGTTAAAAAACTACGGGGTTTCCCCATCATCACTGGGCCTGCCTCCCTGCCCTTCAAAACGCACCTTGAGCCTGTTATAACTGTTCTGCGCGCCGGGCACGCCGGTGCGCGCCAAAACTTCTATCATGCCATAGGCTCCCGTGGCCATGCCATAGGTTTCATGCCCCGCCATGCGCTTTAAGTCCCGAACCCGCTGTAGAAGATCCATCAACCGGGTTTCAATGGTTTCTCCCTGTCCAAAAAGTTGCAGGTCGTTGGCCAGATAGTCTCTGTTGTAAGTCGCATTTACGGCGGCAATGGGGTTGGTGTCCATCTCGTTGAGCACCTCTTCGGCAAACACCTTGTTGTTCACGCTTATGGCGTTTAGGCTGCTGCGTTGTTCCGGCGTTAGGGTACTATCCGGCAGGGCGGCCTGTACCGTGGCAAGACTTTCCAGGATCGTTGTCATAACGTTTGCGTCAATTACCTGGTTCAGTAGGTTTTGGTTTGTGTTACTCATAGCTTAAAAATTTTAAAAGATTAATACTTTCAATTTTCGGAAAAAAACAAAAGCCAGTCAACGGGGGAAATCCCCCTTTTTTTTGAAGGGTTTTTCCTATACGGAAAATTCAACTAATTGATTATCAATAATTTTTTTCAAGGGTAAATTTTAACTTAAAAAATAGCCCGACAAAAAAGTTTCCGGAAAGGAGCATTGGGGGCGAAAAAATGAATACGCAACGCCTTATTTTTTCATTTTGCTAAAAAATTCAAAAAACCGGGGGCTTTCTTTCTAGGTTTTAGTATTTTCATAAAAGGTTAAAAAAAATAGCTGCTATGCAAACTTCAAAAAGACTGGACCAGGCCCTGCAAAAACTCTATACCGCCTTTCACAACAACACCCTAAACCCCGAGTGCTGCAAGCAATGCGCCGTGGGCAATATATGTGATAATACCGATAGCTGGAAGCACCTGAGCGATGGCCACGGCTCGTTGCAATTAAACTACGTGGGCCGCGTGCATGAAACCTTGGGCCGGCGGTTTAACGGCTACACCCCACTGGAACTTTTACAGATAGAGGCCGAATTTTTAAAGGGCTGCGGCTACACCCTGCCCCTGCACCATAAAAACGCAAGACCGAAACACCCTACCTCCAAAACTACGCTCTTTAAAGGGCTAAGTGCCGCCATTGCATTTCTTTGCACGCTGGATGGAATACACAACCTAATGGACCCTACACAACTACTTAACTTTACGACAGAAAGAAAGCCGCAAGCAGAAGCTGTAGGCTAAAAAGTAAAAAACCTGCGCTTTATGCAAAAAAAGGATATAGGCGAAATCTCCGTTAGAAAAAGTAAAGCGCCTCTTTACAGTTCTATTACCTTGATAATAGTCTTGGTGATCTGCTACTTTGCCATCCCCCAGGTCAATCAGTTTTTAAACGAAGCCTGGGATGTGCTCACCAGTAATGATGAGGCACGCATCAAGAACTGGGTAAGCGATTTTGGGTGGATGGGCCCCGTGGTGATTGTACTGGCTATGATCGTTCAGATGTTCCTGTTGGTAATCCCTTCCGTATTGTTGATGATTGTGGCAATACTGGCGTACGGCCCCTTTTGGGGAAGTTTAATTATCCTGATTGCCATTTTTTGCGCTTCTTCCATCGGGTATTTTATAGGGAAGTATTTAAGTATTGAGCTTACCGCTAGATTGTTGGGCAAAAAAACCACCCAGAAGATGACCGATTTCTTGAACGATTACGGGTTTTGGGCGGTGATGATTACGCGTATTAACCCCTTTCTCTCCAACGACGCCATTAGCTTTGTGGCAGGACTGCTGCGGATGAATTATTTTAAATTCATTACCGCTACCCTTATAGGCATAACCCCCTTAATCTTATTGATAGCCTGGACGGGGCGCAATATAGACTCGCTTAAAACCAGCTTGCTCTGGGGCTCGCTGGTGAGCTTGGCACTGTTTGGCCTCTATATATGGTGGGACAAAAAACGAAAACATAAAAACTAAAAAATCCCTCCAAAGGCAAAAGTTGCCTCTGGAAGGATGTCATTAGGAAGGGGAGTAAATTATACCTTTAAATCGCCCTGTACGCCCAGATCGGGTTCGTTGCCCGTTATAGCGCCTTGAGCCATTTTTAAAAGTGAAAGTACCTTGCCGTTCTTGGTGTCCCAGTAATGGGCGTCTTCCGGTACCACTTTAATGGCAGTTATTTTGGGGTCGTCTTCGCCATCAAACCAAGCGTCGTCGCCACTGCCGTACAGCTCCTTTATTTTGCTGCGGTCTGTACTTATATGGGCACGGCCATAAATACTCAAAAACTCAAAGTTGCCTTTGTCGGCGTAAATAAGTTGGGTCTTGTTTTCTTTTTCAATGTGCTGGTTGTGGGTACTGTTTTTATTGCTGAGGAACCAAATGTTGCCCTCGTCATCCACTTCCTTAGTGCTCATAGGTACCACGTGGAAAGGCTGGTTATTTAAATTGGTAGCCATCATGGTATAGTCAATGGACTCAGCCATTTTTTTGATTTTCTCTTTTGCTTCTTTACTGTAAAGGTTTTTTGTGCTCATAGTTTTTTTATTTTGAAGATACTAAACAATGTGGCCACCCACTTTTAAGGAAATCATAAAGTTTAAGTCTCCTTTGAAAAGATTCAACAAAACATTTAGTTTTTTGAAAGTTTCATAATAGCTTTCTCGTTCACAAACTCCTTCATTCCGAAACCACCGTGCTCACGCCCATACCCCGAATTCTTAACGCCTCCAAATGGCATATTGGGTTGTGCAAGCCCAAAACCATTTATAAATACCATTCCGGTATCAAAATGCTTGCTGGCTAGTTCTAAGGCTTTCTTTTCATTTTTTGAAAAAATACCGCCACCCAGACCGTACTTACTATCGTTGGCAATACGCATGGCATCTTCTTCATCCTTGGCGCGAATAAGTGAGGCTACGGGGCCAAAAAGCTCATCGTCGTAAGCGGGTTGTCCAGGCTTTACATTATCGAGTACCGTAGCAGGATAGAAGAACCCTTTGCCTTTTGGCATTTCGCCACCACACAGAATTTTGGCTCCTTTCTTCACACTTTTTTCTACCTGTTCGTGAAGGGTTTCGCGAAGATCCTCGCGTGCCATAGGCCCTATTTTTGAATCCTTATCGGTCGGGTCTCCGTGTTTTATTTTCTTCATCTGTTCCACATACGCATCGCGGAACTCATCATAAACTTTATCTACAACTACAAAGCGCTTAGCTGCCACGCAGGTTTCGCCATTATTGTAAATTCTTCCCTGCACGCACATTTTTACTGCCAGGTTTAAGTCTGCATCTTCCAGCACAATATAGGCATCGTTACTACCCAGCTCCATTACTGTTTTCTTTAGGGCAGCGCCTGCTTTTTTGGCGATGGCACGTCCCGCATCGGGGCTTCCGGTAAGGGTAACGCCTCTTACAAGTTTGTGCTTTATTATTTTATCGCTCTGGTCGTGGGTTATTTTTAAAACGGTAAAAAGATTTTTGGGCAGTCCTGCTTTTTCATAGATTTTCTGCAGCATCAATCCTGTGCCCGTCACATTTTCAGCATGCTTTAAAAGAATACCGTTACCTGCCATAAGGTTTGCAATAGAGTAACGGATTACCTGATACACAGGGAAATTCCACGGCTGTATCCCGTAAATCACACCTATGGGCGAGTTTGTTATAATACCCTTTCCGCCATCGGGAAGTTCGCGCTCTTCGTCCTTTAAATTTTCCGGGCCATTGGCAGCGGTCCAATCACAGATTCCGGCACAGAGTTCTATCTCCTGCTTGCTCTGTTTTAGCAGTTTCCCCATTTCGTTGGTCATCAATTTGGAAAGCTCTTCGGCGTTTTCTTTTAGTTCTTTGCCGATAGCCTTTATAATTTTTCCTCTTTCCTTATGCGAAACCATACGCCAGTCCAAAAAAGCTTTGTGGCATTTTTCCACGGCCTCGTCAGCCTGTTTATAGGTCATTAAGGGATATTTCTTTATAACTTTTCCTGTGGTGGGGTTTATCGTCACCAGTTCTTTTTGTGCTTCTTTGCTCATAGTTTTTTTTCTTTTTGTTGAATATATTATTTTGAGGAAGAAGTGTGTCTTAAGAAACTGTTATACTTTTAGACTGCAGAAGAAAGAGTAGCTGAAATTTCTTCCAAATAATGATTTAAAAACCATGAAAACATTGCAAATAGCAAACATCCGTCCCGCCCGTCCCGAGGATTTTAAACAAGTTGCCCCGTTAATTGTTCAGGCAATGGAAGATTTGGCATGTACGTTTGCAAATACGCACACGCCTGAAAAAGCTTATCCGCTGTTTGAATATTTCTTTCAGAAAAAAGCCAATCAATACAGTTTTGAACATACGCTGGTGTTTGCGGAACAAAACGAAATTATGGGTTCCATCACTTTTTACGATGGAAAGTTATTGCCTCAATACCGCGCGCCTTTCCTTCAGCATATTGCGGAAACATATAAAGTAACTGATTTAGTGATTGACGACGAAACCAATGCGGGGGAGGTTTATATAGACACGCTGAGTGTTGCCCCACAGCACCAAGGAAAAGGAATAGGCAAAAAATTACTGGCGGCAGCGATAAAACAGGCAAGGGCAGAAGGTCATGAAAAAATTGGCCTTTTGGTGGATTTTAAAAATCCGAATGCCAAAAAATTATATTTGGGCTTGGGTTTTAAGAGTATCGGCACAAAGAAATTGGGCAACAGCATTTATGAACATTTGCAGCGAAACTTGTAGGTTGGTTTTATAAAAACAACTGGTTGAGCACTGCGAGCGATTTCGGTTTTTGGTATCCTTGCACGTGAAAGCTGTAGTAGGAAAGCATCAGTTCCAACAAGTTTTTACGCTGGGTTTTGGTGAGCTTTATTTCCTGCAATGTTTCTAATTTTGTTTCAAAGAACCGTTTAAAGTTTTCTATTTCTTCACCTTCAATACAATAATTTGAAGTATTTGTAGCCTGAAAGTTACCTTCAACTATATTGAAATAGTTTTTTTGAATTTCCGTAGCATCAGGAAAAAAGCCCAAATACATGCTCAGTTGCAGCAAAAAGAAAATATGGAAATTGGCCACCTCATCATTCTTATCAAGCCACAGGAAGGATTGTTCCAAAAAAACAAAAAAGTCTTCATTGGCTTCTTCCTCGCGGATGCAGTTCTTTAGCATTTCGGCCAAAAACATAACCAAGCCGGTTTTTACAACATCGGTATGCAGGGTTTGGTAATGATAGTACACTTTGGCCTCCCTGATATATTCCAACGTTCCCTTGTTTTTATGGTCGGCTACAATTTCAAGTTGTGTGAGCGGCTGAAAAAAAGAGGCTTTTAGCTTCCCTTTCTTCGATTTCAGAATATTGCGAAGTAAATAACTTTTAATGCCCGAAGCTTCAGTAAAGCAACTTACAATAAGATCTGCCTCTGAATATTTTATGGCTGAAAAGACAATGGCTTTGGTGGCAACAACCATTAGCGGATGATCATAATTTTTGCAACCTTGGTCTCCACATTATCCTCTGTGGTTACAAGCACAAGATATACTCCCGAGCGAACTTTATACTTTCCAAAGGCCGTAGTGTCCCAAAGTACGCTTCCTCCTTCTGAAGTTTCCTCAAAAACAAGGCTTCCGGTAATGTCTGTAATTTTTACATTGGCTTGGGCCGTAAGTCCATCAATAGTAACGTTTCCGCTAAAACCTGGACGAACGGGGTTGGGAAAAGCATGCACATTTTCCAAATTGTCACTTGGCGCGGTTGAGGTCCCCCTATAGGCTACAAGCCCTTGTGTGGTTGCAAAATAAACCACGCCCGTAAATGGATCTATTGCTATATCCTGCACATTGTTTGTAGGCAATGGGGAGTTATCTTTGGTGAAGCGAAGCAGCGTTTCCTGTCCATTGGGAGATAAATAGAAAACCCCAGACGAGGTTGTGGCAATCCATTTGTTGTTGGAACCATCCACTTCAATATCAGCTATTGTCTGTTCGTATAAAAGTTCCTGCGGCACCCCATCTTCTACTATAATAATGGATTGTGATTCTGGTGTTGTTCCCTCTTCAAAAAAATTTCCGGGACTATAGATTATTCGCAAACCTTTTACGGTTCCTATCCACAACCTGTTTTGGCTATCGAATGCAACAGCGCGGACCGTAGTGGAGGGTAAGTTGCCCAACCCGGCACCTTTATCAATTCTATTCAATCTGTTCGTTGTTGGGTTGTATCCTATTAAGCCGCTTCCATATGTTCCAAAGAAGGCATAGTTTTCTCGGCTTAAAGCTAGTTCTGTTAACGCTACCTCTCCAGGGGCATTAATTATTCCTGAAATATCAGTTTTTTGAAATTGGCCTCCGGGAGTTAATTTTATAAGGCCTTCGTCAGTTTTGCTTTGTACAAACCAGAGATTCCCTTGACTATCAAACTGGGAGCCATAAATTCGGATACCAGCATCATCGCCTCCTATATTTATTCTTTCCAACGGGCTATTGGTTTCATCATATAGAATTGTGGGAACACCATCTACTATTTTTAAAAGTCCTTTTTGGTTCGCACTCATATACACTTCATTGGATGCTTCTGGATTGATGGTTACGTTTACCAAGTCTGTAGGTTCCGCATTTACAGCTAAACTGAGCTCTTCATAAGAGATATTTGTCCAGATAGTATCCTTTAACTGGCTTATTCCGAAACGTGATAATGGATATGGATTATAATCTCTATCAACCTCTCCAAAACTTACCCATAATTGTCCGGGTGAAGCATCGATGGAATATGGGCTATTTCTTATGGGACCATCGGGAAGCACTTGGGTAGCTTGCATGCTGCCAAAAGGAACTATTAGCATGCCGTCCTCATTAGTTCCCAAATAAAAATTATTGCCAAAACCATAACCCGAAAGCAAATCGAGATCAAACCCAAGCACTGTGCTTACAGAAGCTTCCTGTACAAATCCTTCGGAATATGCCTGACTGGAAGTTTTGGTAATAATAGTTAACAGATTATCTGCGAGCCTGAATTTTTGTACTTCAGAATTGAAATTTTCTACAGCTATGGTATTCCCATCAGGCGTGAAACGCAAAATAGTGTTGGAACGATTTGAAGCATACAACTCATTTCCTAATTTTTCCGCAGCTCTAAAACCACCACCCATTATTGTGGTCCAGTTTTGATAATCAATCAAATTATCGTCTGCTACAAAAGCCCTGCGCATCCCGCTCGTTGAACTTGCTGCAAAAATGTAAGGTTCCTGTACTATCGTCTGTACAATATCTATCTGTGCACCCCCATCGCCTATAAAATAGGTGTCGCCAAATTCAAGCCTAGATAAGTTATAAACCGATATTCCGTATTGGGTTGCTATATAAAGGTTTTCGTTAAATTCCGTAAAATTGTTGATGCGTTTTCTATCGGGTGGAATGGTTTGCTTTTCTAAAATATCTACCACTTTTAAAACGTTTTCCTCGCCTTCTTTTACAATCTCTATCAATCCGTTTGCATACCCAATAACCAATAAATCAAATGCCTCACTGTAGTGCAGGGTGGTTATAGCGTTTCCAGAAAGGCCATTTACAGTAGATAGGGTTTTTATTTCCTGTGTGGAAAGATCATAAGTGAAAATGGCATTTTCGGCACCTACATAAATCTTGTTGTCGCCTTGGGAAATATCTTTTACCGAAACATAGGAAAAGTATCCCGTCCAGCGGTCCTCAAAGTTCTGTGCACTTGCCAGAAAGGGAAATATAAATAGCAAAGCAATAACCCACTGCTTCATAGAAATATGGTTTTGAATATTAACACGCTAAAATACTATTTATTGCGGGATGGGAATGAAAAAAGCCTTTCCAAATCTTTTTTTGAAAAAAGACTTTTGGGAAAGGCTATTCCTTTATTTTAAGATATGAAGTATTAAACCACTCCTTGGGCCAGCATGGCATCGGCAACTTTTACAAAGCCGGCAACGTTTGCACCCTTCACATAATCTACATACCCATCGCCATCTTTTCCGTACTCAACGCAAGCTGCGTGGATATCGTTCATGATGCCGTGCAGTTTTTCGTCCACCTCAGCGGCTGTCCAGCTTAAACGCAATGAGTTTTGCGACATTTCCAAGCCTGAAGTTGCAACACCACCTGCATTTGACGCCTTTCCTGGTGAAAACAGGATCTTCGCTTTTTGGAAAGCTTCAATGGCTTCTGGGGTACAAGGCATATTGGCACCTTCACCCACACAGATACAACCGTTGTCCAAAAGCATTTTAGCCTCTTCACCATTTAATTCGTTTTGGGTTGCGCAAGGCAAGGCTATATCGCATTTCACTTCCCAAGGGCGTTTGCCCTCCACGTACTTTGCTCCGGTATATTTTTTTGTGTATTCTGAAATTCGGCCGCGCTTTTCGTTTTTCAGTTCCATTACGAAAGCAAGTTTTTCTTCATCAATACCTTCGGCGTCATAGATATATCCAGCAGAATCTGAGAATGTAACTACTTTTCCACCAAACTGGATTGCCTTTTCGGCAGCATACTGCGCAACGTTTCCAGAACCGGAAACAACTACCGTCTTTCCTTTAAAGCTTTCACCTTTGGTTGCAAGCATGTTTTTTGCAAAATATACATTCCCGTAACCGGTTGCTTCAGGACGTATAAGCGATCCTCCATAAGAGCGTCCCTTACCTGTAAGTACTCCGGTAAATTCATTACTAATACGTTTATACTGACCATACATATAGCCAATTTCACGCCCCCCCACACCTATGTCTCCCGCGGGAACATCAGTGTCTGGGCCAATATGACGGAAAAGCTCTGTCATAAAACTTTGGCAAAAACGCATGATTTCAGCATCGCTTTTACCTTTTGGGTCAAAGTTGGAACCTCCTTTTCCACCGCCCATCGGCAAGGTGGTCAAGCTGTTTTTAAAGGTTTGCTCAAATCCTAAAAATTTAAGAATACTTAGATTTACTGAAGGGTGAAAACGCAGTCCTCCTTTGTATGGGCCAATGGCTGAATTGAATTCAATTCTATAGCCTTTGTTTACGTGAATTTCACCTTTGTCATCCGTCCAAGGTACTCTAAATAGAATGGTGCGCTCTGGCTCGACCATACGTTCCAACAATTTCTTGTTGGCATATTTTTCGTTTTCTTCAATAAAAGGGATGACGGTTTCAGCAACCTCGGTTACTGCCTGAAGAAATTCAGGTTCATTGGGATTGAGTTTTTCAACTTCAGAAATGAAATCTTTTATACTTTGCTTCATTGGTTAAAATTTTATTTTACTTTTAGCGAATTCCGTTGGTATCTGTTTGTTAGAATGGATTTTATCAAACTATTTTATATCTCAATTTGATGAAAATTTACATTAAATAAACCATTTACATAAGGAAGGAGCAAATATAAGCGTTATGATAAAAACTGTGCGCCAATTTTTTACAAATTAGCTAAATAGCTTTATTAAATTTCACTGTTAAACATGTTTTTATATATTTGTTGTGTCTCAATCTAAACCCATATTTATAATGAATACCAGATTTTTGTTATTGGTATTTTTCTTGTTGGCTTTTGCAAAGCAGGAAGTTTACAGTCAGTTTGGCTTTTCTCACGAGGTGGGTTTAATTACGGGGCCAGTTGTTTTTTATTCAGATTTTGGACAGCGAAACGACTTTGAGACCAACGCTGGAAATGTGGGTTTTGGGGTTGGATTGATACACTATATCAATTTTTCTTACCGTGCAGATTGTAACTGCTATACACGCGATAAGTATTTTAACGACCACTTTAAGATACGTACAGAGATTGATTACCACAAAACTAACTTGGAGCATTTTGGCCGTTGGGTACAACCAGACCAGACTTCGCTTTTTGCAGATCAATTAAGGGCAATGAGTGGTTCTGTTTCTGTTTTTGAAGTAGGCTCTCAGCTTGAATACTTCCCGTTAAGCATCCGAGATTTTGCGGCAGGTGGCTATAAAATTGCACCTTTTATCAGTTTTGGTGTTCATTGGGTGAATTTTGATCCAGAAGTTTCTTCTACTTTTGGACCGCTAAACAGTCCTATATCAACCCCCGATAAATACTTTAATGCCTTCCAGCAGGATCCTGCTTCAACTTGGGCAGTAGTAGGGAGTGTGGGAATCAGATATAAACTTACGGATTTGAGCGACCTAATGCTTGACGGCCGTTGGCATTATTACTTCTCTGATTGGGTAGACGGTCTTAACCCGACTTTTGAAAATAACGGAACTACGCCAGTTCCCGAAAACAAAGCCAATGAATGGATCTATTGGTTAAATGTGGGCTATATCTATTACATAAATTAAATTATTCAAATTATATTAAAAAGGCTCGGATTAATAACTCCGAGCCTTTTTCTTTATTTAATATTTAAGGGAATCGCTACCCGATTGCCTGCTTTAAATCTGCAATTAAATCTTCAACGTCCTCAATGCCTACGGAAAGACGTATCAACGAATCAACTACACCTATTTTTTCGCGCTCTTCCTTCGGGATGCTGGCGTGCGTCATACTTGCGGGATGTCCCGCAAGGCTTTCCACGCCGCCGAGGCTTTCCGCCAAGGTGAAAATCTTCAACTTTTCAACTATTTTGATGGCTTCTTCGTAATTATTCCCTTTAGTAACGAAGGAAATCATTCCGCCGAAATCCTTCATTTGTGCCTTTGCGATGGCGTGGTTTGGATGGTTTTCAAAACCGGGCCAATATACTTTTTCGATTTTAGGGTGGTTCGCCAAAAATTCAGCCACTGCTTTTCCATTCTCGCAATGGCGCTGCATTCGGATGTGAAGCGTTTTCAACCCACGCAAAACCAAAAAACAATCCTGTGGCCCGCAAATGGCGCCACTGGCGTTTTGGATAAAGTATAACCTTTCCGCAAGTGTTTTGTCCTTTACTACCAGAGCGCCCATAACCACATCGCTATGGCCGCCGAGGTATTTTGTGGCACTGTGCATTACAATATCTGCACCCATTTCCAACGGTTGTTGCAAATAGGGCGTTGCAAATGTGTTATCAACTGCGAGAAGAACATTGTGCTTTTTTGCAATGGAAGCCGCTTTTTTAATATCGATTATGTTCATCATCGGGTTGGTTGGTGTTTCTACCCAAATGAGTTTTGTTTTATCATTTACATATTCCTCAATTTTATCGGCGTTTTCCATTCCTACAAAGTGAAACTTTATGCCAAAGCCTTCAAAAATCTTGGTAAACAACCGATAGCTTCCGCCGTAAAGATCATTCGTAGAAATTACCTCATCGCCGGGTTTTAATAGTTTCATCACCGCATCAATTGCTGCAAGACCGCTTCCGAAGGCCAGTCCAAATTCACCGTTTTCTAAACTTGCAACAGCACGTTCCAAAGCCGCACGTGTGGGGTTTCCGCTGCGCGAATACTGAAAACCTTTGTGTCCGCCGGGCGTAGTTTGTGAATAGGTGGAAGTTTGATAAATGGGCGGCATAACCGAACCATACGCTGGATCTACATTGTGCTGCCCGCCGTGTATTGTTTTTGTGTTGAATTTCATAAGAAAATGGTCTTTTTTAAAGTAAGAATCCCAAACGTCAAAACTATATTTCAGGTTTTAATATAACTTTTGCAATCGCTGATTTTAAAGTTATTACTTTTGAATAGCAAATGTAAGGGTTTCGTTTGCTAAAGCTAACCATCTATTCCTTTTAACGTATGAACAGCAAAATTACGGTTGTGGCATTGATTGCACTAATTGTCGTGGGATGCGACCGAGAGAAAAATATTGAGATCTCTTCTGAAAGTTTTACGGAAAAGGAACTTGCAATATGCAAAAACAGCAAATGTCCCGAAGTTACTATCAATTATGTGGAAGTTTTCGGCGATGAGGAGGTTTCCGAAAAAATAAACCAGAAAATCAAACATTTTATCTTCAATTCCCTATTATTAGGCGAAGACACCCTCCCCACCGCTAAGACCATACAGGAAGCAGCAACTGGTTTTATTGAATCTTACAATGCCGACAAAGCCCAATTTCCAGATATGGCCGGGGAATATTTTGCGGAAATCTCGGTGAACGAAATTTATTCCTCAAAAGAACATATCTGTTTCGAAATGCGCCAATACCTTTTCACCGGCGGGGCCCACGGCTATGGCACCACTTCATTTTTGAACATTGACCCAAAAACCGGAGAGGAGCTTACTTCAGAAGAGCTTTTTAAAAACAACAAGGAATTTACGGCTTTCGCAGAAAAGAAGTTTCGCACGGAACAAAAAATTGCAAAAGACCAATCCATTAATGAAAACGGCTTCTGGTTTGAAAATGATGAATTTTATCTACCGGAAAGTGTCGGTTTTACGCAGGATAGCTTAATTTTCGTTTACAATCAATACGACATTGCAAGTTATGCCGACGGCCCCATTGAATTGAAAATTGCGATGAAAGAAGCCGAGCCTTTCCTCAGTATTGATTAATTTTGAACTATGCAAAAAGTATATTATTTATCAAGTTGTGATACCTGCAAAAGGGTAATGGACGAAATAAAAATTCCATCGTCATTCATAAAACAGGACATCAAAGTGCAGGGCATCACCGAGGAAGAATTGGACGAACTTTTTAATCTTACCGATAGTTATGAGGAGCTATTCAGCCGAAGGGCGAAATTGTACCAAGAGCGCAATTTAAAAGAAGAGAATTTGCTCGAGGAAGATTACAAAGGGCTCATTTTGGAACATTACACTTTTCTGAAACGCCCGGTAATCGTAAACAATGATGAAATCTTCATAGGCAGCAGCCCAAAAACTGTTGCAGCCGCAAAAAAATCTATTCACAACAATTGACCAACCAACGCATTTTTGCGCTTTTGGCCGCAACCACGGCGAGTACCATCTATGGTATAAACCACACCATCGCCAAAGGATTGATGCCAGATGTAATCCAGCCCTTTGGATTTATTTTGTTGCGGGTTTCGGGAGCAGCATTGGTATTTTGGGGCATTAGCCTTTTCTTCCCTTCGGAAAAAATTGAGCGCCGCGATTGGTTTCGTTTTGAAATCTGCGCTTTTTTCGGAATGGTTTTGAATATGCTCGCCTTTTTTAAAGGATTGAGTCTTTCCACGCCCATCAACAGTTCGGTAATAATTACGCTTTCACCAGTTTTACTTTTGGTGCTTTCAGCTTTTATCTTGCGTGAACGCATTACTTGGCTGAAAAGTATCGGTATATTTTTAGGCCTGGGCGGAGCTTTGGTTTTAATCCTTTTTGAAATTAAGGAACAACCCAATGCACCAAATATTCCACTGGGAAATCTGCTATTTATTGTAAACGCTACTTCCTATTCCGTTTATTTAATTTTGGTGAAACCATTGGTTCCAAAATACAGTTCCATTACTTTGATGAAATTTCTATTTCTCTTTGCGTTCCTAATAAATCTGCCAATCGGCATTTCAGAATTTTCGGAAGTAAATTGGACCAACCTGCCTTTTGAAGCTATTTGGAAACTTGCTTTTGTGGTTATCTGCACCACGGTTATGACCTATCTTTTAAATATTTACGCCCTAAAACAATTGAGCCCTTCAACCATTGGCGCGTTTATTTATTTGCAACCGGTGATAGCAGTTCTCTTTGCGGTGTTAGTTGGCGCCGATAGTCTAACCGCTTTGCGAATAGGCGCCGCAGCATTAATCTTTTTGGGCGTTTATCTTTCCACTATAAAGCGCGCCCGTAAAATTACGGACTAAAGATCCTTTGGCCGCTGGCTGTACTTTCGGGTGTTTTCTTTGGTAAGAATTCTGAAATCGTCTGTCTTTTCCAACGCATTGAATATTTCGTAAAATTTCTTCGGAAGACCTACCAGTTTTCTTTCCGTAAGATCAATCCAAGCTCCCATCATTTCGCAACGGGCATAGTTTTTACCGTTTTCATCATAAAAATTGTGCAGGAATTCAAAATACATTCCATCTTCCGAAAGACCTTTCAACTGCAATGAAACCGTAACAGGCTTCCCGGGAAAAAACTCTCGGAAATAATACATATGCTCATAAAATGCCACGGGGCCCAAGTTGTATTCGGCCAAATGCCGCTGATCCATGCCTCTCTCCAGCATAAAGCTCATCCGGGTGTGGCTCATGTAGTCTATATAGGCACTGTTGCGCAGGTGGCGGTTGGCATCCACATCGCTCCAGCGTATTTCAAATTGTTTTGTGTACATCTTCAAACTTTTATGCAAATTTAAAGTACTTTTGTTATGCAAGCATAGTAAATATGTTTAGTTTCTGTTAAAACTTTTCCAAAGAAATGCCGATAATCAAAAGCAATTTCAACCCACCACTTCCTTTTAAAAACGGACACTTCGCTACAATTTATTCCGCGAAACTCCGTCCGTCGCCAAAATTGATGCAACAGCGCGAACGTCTGCAATTGCCCGATGGCGATTTTATGGATATCGATTGGTCCTTTTCCGAAAAGAATTCACGGAAAGTTGCAATCCTGCTTCACGGTCTTGAAGGAAATGCCCAACGAACTTATATGAAAGGGCAAGCAAAGATTTTAAACCAAAACGGTTGGGATGTTGCTGCGGTGAATTTTCGCGGTTGCAGTGGGGAGGCCAATCTTTCGTATCAATCGTACAACGCAGGGAAAACGGACGATTTGGAAGCCGTCATCAATTCTATTTTGATAAAAGATAAATACGGTGAAATAGCGCTCGTAGGTTTCAGTTTGGGCGGAAATTTACTCTTGAAATATTTGGGCGAGCGCGAATCCTTTCCGAAGGAAATAAAAAAAGCCGTCGCCATTTCCACGCCCTTGAGTTTAAAAGGTTCTTTGGAATCTTTGAATGAATTTTCAAACTGGGTTTACCGCAACTCCTTTTTGACAAACCTTCGAAAAAAGTACAAAACGAAAATGAAGGACTTCCCCGAAAAAATGACGGTTTCCGATTATAAAAAAATCACTTCCCTTTTGGAATTTGACAACGTTTATACAGCGCCGGCTCACGGTTTTAAGGATGCGTTTGATTATTACGAAAAAAACAGCAGCTTGCAATTTCTTCCGAAAATTCAAATTCCGGTCCTTGTTTTAAATGCCGAAAACGATAGCTTCCTTTCTTCGGAATGTTATCCAACGGATTTGGCTTCAAAAATGAAAAACCTTTTCCTCGAAACGCCAAAATACGGCGGGCACGTGGGTTTTCATCAAACCAATAAATTGTATTATAGTGAAAAACGCACCATGCAATTCTTGAATGAATAATTGGGTTTGAAAACCCTCACACCTCAGACCCACAACCTACCACCTAATTTTATTACCTTTGCCCTTCATTAAAACAGGAATATGATCCAATCCATGACGGGCTACGGCAAAGAAGTTGTTCAGCTGCCTTCCAAAACCATTACCATCGAAATCAAATCTTTAAACAGCAAGGGGCTCGACCTCAACACGCGAGTGCCTTCGGCTTACCGTGAAAAGGAGCTTGAAATCCGCGATCTGCTCGCAAAATCATTGCAACGCGGAAAAGTGGATTTTTCACTTTATATTGAAGTGACGGGTGAGGAGGTAACCACGCAGCTGAATGAAGGCGTTGTAAAGCAATATATAAAGCAATTGGCAAACGTGGTAAACGGCGATCCCGTAGAGCTTTTAAAAATGGCAGTACGCATGCCCGATGCCCTAAAAACAGAGCGTGAGGAAATTGACGAGAAGGAATATAAAGCTATTTTAAACGGAATTGACAAAGCGCTGGAAGCCATAAACGAATACAGGACCGATGAAGGTTTGGTTTTGGAAAACGACTTTTTGGAGCGCTCCCAAACCATTTCAAAATTGTTGGAAGAAGTGATTGCCTTGGATCCCGAAAGAATTGACGGTGTAAAGGAAAGATTGCGCAAGGCGGTTGCGGATTTAAAGGAAAAAGTGGACGAAAATCGCTTTGAGCAGGAATTGATCTATTATCTTGAAAAATACGACATCACCGAGGAAAAAGTTCGCCTTAAAAACCATTTGGAATATTTTGAGGAATCCTTAAAATCGCACGATTCCAACGGAAAAAAATTGGGTTTCATTACACAGGAAATTGGTCGTGAAATCAACACCATTGGCAGCAAGGCAAATTATGCACCGATGCAGCAAGTAGTGGTGCAAATGAAGGATGAATTGGAAAAAATTAAGGAACAAGCGCTAAATGTTTTGTAGAGAGTAGTTTTGTGTAATATGAAAAAAATTTTATTGATATTTCTCCCATTCTATTTTCTTTCCTGCTCTGATAATCTTCATCAAAAGTTGGAAGGAAACTGGATTATAGCCGAAATGACATTTAAAGGAAAATCGGTTTATCCAGAAACCATAACTGACGAGATAGAGATAACTTTAAATATTGCGGGCTATGAAAATGCTGAAAAAGTCAAATTTATCAATAAACATTCTGCTGTTGTTTTACCTGGATTTGGTTCCGGTAGGATTACTGTTGATTTTATTATAGATGAAAATAAGATAAGGTTTAAGGAACATCAAGATGTAAATTACACAGATAAGGCTTTTGCTTTAACTAAGCGAATTTTCTTAACAGAATATGAAATTGTTAGAAGTCAAAAAAATGGCGAGTTGATTTTAAAATCCGATAGTACTACCTTAAGAATATTAAATGAAAAAGTAATAATTGAAAACAGTTTGGGTGGTGTTTTTAACGAATTATAAATAAAAATAAACAACGAGTTAAGTAATTAAGAATTATTTGATTTTAATCTCGGAGTAAGCATATGGATTCAAAAAAAGGAGGAAAATTAATAGTATTCTCGGCCCCTTCCGGCAGTGGAAAAACCACTATCGTACAACATTTGCTGAAACAGGACGACCTCAACTTGGAATTTTCGGTTTCGTGTACAAGTCGCGAGCCACGGGGTGATGAAAAACATGGCGAAAATTATTATTTCATCTCGTTGAAGGAATTTAAGCAGCACATTAAAAATGGCGATTTTTTAGAGTGGGAAGAGGTGTATCGCGATAATTTTTACGGCACTTTAAAAAGTGAAGTGGAACGCATTTGGAGCCACGGAAAAAATGTGATTTTTGATATTGACGTTGCTGGCGGACTTCGGATTAAAAAGAAATATCCGGAAAAAACGCTAGCAGTTTTTGTAAAACCGCCCAGTATCGACGAGCTGAAAATTCGTCTTAAAAAACGCAAGACTGAGAGCGATGAACGCATCAATATGCGTATTGCAAAGGCCTCGGTGGAATTGGCGACTGCGCCGCAGTTCGACAAAATTATAAAAAATCATGATCTTGAAACCGCGTTAAAGGAAGCGCATGACTTGGTAGAAGATTTCATAAAAAAGTAAACAGTTTTTAATTTTGAAGACTTCAAAAAAAATAGGGCTCTATTTTGGCACTTTTAACCCTATCCACATTGGGCATTTGATTATTGCCAACCACATGGTGGAATTTAGTGATTTGGATGAAGTGTGGTTTGTGGTTACGCCACACAATCCGCATAAAAAGAAAAAGACACTTTTGGAAGACCACCATCGTTTGGCAATGGTTCGGATTGCCGTGGATGAATATCCAAAATTACAGGCCAGTAATGTGGAATTTAACCTGCCGCAGCCCAATTATACTGTGAATACTTTAGCTTATCTGGAAGAAAAGTACCCAAAAAATAATTTCTGCTTGATAATGGGCGAGGACAATCTGAAAAGCCTTCACAAGTGGAAAAACTACGAAGTGATTTTAGAACGCTATTCCATCTACGTTTATCCAAGAATTTCTGAAGGGAAAGTTGAAACGCAGTTTGAAAATCACGAAAAGATAAAAAAAGTAGCGGCCCCTATTATTGAGCTTTCCTCAACATTCATCAGACAAGGCATAAAAGATGGGAAAAACATCCGGCCTATGCTTTCGGCTGAAGTGTGGAAGTATTTGGATGAGATGAATTTTTATAAATGAAAAACCGCCCCACCAAACTAACACTTGTGGGGCGGCCTCAACTAAATAACCAACCAAAATCATTGAAACTACTTTCGAAATGATTTGAAGTTTCATCTCAATAATCAAATGCCATAACGCCGACTACCTTGAAAACATTGTGCCGCCAATCTTAAGCTACTGTTAAATGTTTTGGAAGTATTTGTGTACTTTTGAAATAAGAAAGTAAATCAATGTCAGAAAAACTAAAATTTGCAGTCTTTGGTGGTGGAAGCTGGGCGACGGCTATTGTTAAAATGCTCTGCGAAAATCTAGATGAGGTTTGTTGGTACATGCGAAGTAATTACGCACTAGAACATCTTAAAAAGCACGGCCACAACCCCAATTATTTGAGTTCGGTTGAATTCAATTTGAAACAGCTTAAGCTAAGCAATGACATTAATGAGACAATAAGCTGTGCAGATTGCCTCATTTTTGTAATACCTTCCGCTTTTCTTCAAAAAGAACTTGAAAAACTGACAGTTTCTTTGGAAGACAAAATAGTTTTTTCAGCCATTAAGGGAATTGTTCCCGAAACCAGTCTTATAGTGGGAGATCATTTTAACACCCATTATAAAGTTCCTTTTAATAATATTGGTGTAATCTCTGGCCCCTGCCACGCTGAAGAAGTTGCACTTGAAAGGTTATCATACCTCACTATAGCTAGTGCTGATGATGAAAAAGCAAAAATGGTTGCCAACGCCTTAAGCAGTGATTACATTAAATGTACTACCAACGACGATGTGTTGGGAATAGAATACGCGGCAATGCTCAAAAACATTTACGCCGTGGCTGCAGGGATTGCACACGGACTTGGGTATGGCGACAACTTTCAAAGCGTATTGATGAGCAATGCCATTCGTGAGATGAAAAAATACGTGAAAAAGGTTCACAAAATGAAACGTGACATAAACGATTCAGCATATTTGGGCGATCTTTTGGTTACGGGGTATTCTGTGTTCAGTCGAAACCGCTTGTTTGGAACAATGATTGGAAAAGGCTACACCGTGAAAAGTGCCCAGCTCGAAATGAGTATGATTGCGGAAGGGTATTATGCTACAAATAGCGCATATAAATTGAACCAACAAAAGGGTAAGAAAAAAGCCAAGACGCCAATAATTAATGCAGTTTATGAAGTGCTTTATGAAAATAAAGACCCAAAGAAGACATTTAAAAAATTAACTGAAAAGTTGGATTAAAAAAAAGCCCCTCAAATTGAGGGGCTTTTAAATTATTGCTTTATTTCTTTATTGATGTTTTCAGGCAATTCTTCATAACCCATATTGAAAAGGGTAAACCCAAATATATCCGCATACTGCTCAATGGTTTTGCTCACAGGTGTTCCCGCTCCATGACCGGCATCGGTTTCAATTCTAATTAAAACGGGGTTATTGCCCGTTTGTTTAGACTGAAGTTCTGCAGCAAATTTAAAACTGTGCGCTGGCACTACCCTATCATCGTGATCGCCAGTAGTAATTAAAGTTGCTGGATATTCCACGCCTTCCTTTACATTGTGCAATGGCGAATAGCCTTTTAAATATTCAAACATTTCTTTGCTGTCTTCCGCTGTTCCGTAGTCGTACGCCCAACCTGCACCTGCGGTGAAGGTGTGGTAACGAAGCATATCCAATACACCCACTGCCGGAAGAGCCACTTTCATCAATTCGGGGCGTTGCGTCATGGTAGCGCCCACGAGCAAGCCTCCATTTGAGCCGCCACGAACCGCGAGATAATCACTGGAAGTATAATTGTTTTCTATTAAATATTCAGCGGCAGCTATAAAATCGTCAAACACGTTTTGCTTTTTCATCTTAGTGCCGGCATCGTGCCATTTTTTTCCATATTCCCCGCCTCCGCGAAGGTTGGGTACGGCATAAATACCGCCCTGCTCCATCCAAACCGCGTTTGCTATGCTGAAACTTGGCGTCAAACTTATGTTGAAACCACCGTAGCCATATAGAATAGTTGGATTTTTGCCGTCCATTTTCAATCCTTTTTTGTGAGTAATGATCATCGGGATTTTGGTACCATCTTTTGAATTATAAAAAACTTGGTGGCTTTCAAAATTTTCAGGGTTGAAGTCAATTTCAGGTTTTATGAACAACTCAGAATTTCCGCTTGCAATATCATATTTATAGATGCTGCCGGGAGTAACATAATTTGTGAAGGAATAGTACAGTTCCTTTTCTTCCTTCTTTGTTCCAAAACCACCTGCCGAACCAACGCCCGGAAGTTTTACCTCTCGGATCAATTTTCCATCATAGTCATATTGTAATACTTTTGAAACGGAATCTACCATGTAATTTGCAAAGATGTTTCCACCTCCGGTACTAGGCGAAAGTACATTTTCTGTTTCAGGAATAAAATCTACCCAATTCTCAGGAGTAGGATTATTGGCATCTACGGTTACTATCTTCCTATTTGGTGCATTTCTATTGGTAACTATATATAATTTTGAACCTACGTTTTCCAAAATAGAGGTATCAGAGTCGGTATCATCCAAAATAGTTACGAACGCAGCGCCGGGCTTTGTTAGATCCTTTATAAATAGTTTATTCCCCGAAGTTGAAGTACTTGCTCTAATTATAAGATAATTGTTGTCCTCGGTAACACTCGCATTTATGTACCGGTGCTTTTCCTCTGGGGTGGCGCCAAAAATTACCTTGTCCTCGCTTTGAGGTGTTCCCATTTTGTGATAATACACTTTATGCTGATCTGTTTTTGCGGAAAGCTCACTGCCTTTTGGCTTGTCGTAACTGGAATAGTAGAATCCATCCTCACCCTTCCACGAAAGGCCACTGAACTTGATATCCTTTAGCGTATCGCCTACCAATTCCCTGGTTTCGGTATTCATTACAAGTACTTTTCGCCAATCGCTTCCACCTTCGGAAATGCTATAGGCCAGTTTGCTTCCGTCTTTGGAAAAACTTGTTTCGCCCAATGAAATGGTGCCATCTTCCTTAAAAGTATTGGGATCTAAAAATACTTCGGCAGTACTTGGGTCTTCCCCAGTTTTGTAGCGATATAGCACATATTGGTTCTGAAGACCGTCATTTTTGTAGAAATAAGTATAGTCGCCTTCTTTAAACGGAGGCCCTACTTTTTCATAGTTCCATAAATCGGAAAGCCGTCCCTTTAATTCTTCCCGAAACGGAATTTTATTCAAATAATCAAAAGTCACCTCGTTTTCGGCCTTTACCCATTCAGCGGTCTCGGCACTTCGGTCGTCTTCCAACCAACGATAGGGATCCTTTACTTCTTCACCGAAGTAGGTATCAACGGTATCAACTTTTTTTGTTTGAGGATAGGTCACGGAAATAACTTCTTTTTTTGGTTCTTCCTTACAGCCCACAAAGGCAAGTACAAGGATTGCTGGAACAATTGTAAATTTCATATTATTGATTTTTTCGAAATGTAAATGTAATGTTTTTACTTAAAAGGAAATATTGCAATATGTAAAAGGCTTCCGCAAAGAAGCCCTTAAATACTGCGTACAGTTGAATTTAATGAAATAAGGGTTTATAAACTTTCCAATGCTTATAAATCAAAATAACATTCAATATAGTTATCACCAAGGCCACAAGAAGACCTGGTGTATCCAAAAATAAATGAAATAATAAGATATTAACCGTAATGGGGGCCAGCAAAAGCAATGCAAACGAAACCCACTTGTTAATAAGCAAAAGCAAACCGATAAAGATTTCCAAAATTCCAATGACTTTTAGAATGTAGCCTGTGCTGCTAAGCGAATCGATAAAAATTGCCGCATCTCCCGTATAAATATGTGTAGGCATAATGTGAAGATTAATCAATTTGCTTAGTCCAAAAAAAAGTAATCCCAAGCCTAAAATGATTCTCAGGATTTTAGTAAATGTTGAATTCATAGGCTTTACGTTTAAGGGTTAATCCTTTAAAGGTACTGAAAAATAAAAAACGCACCTTTAAATAAAGTGCGTTTTTTTAACAAATTTTTAAAAAATTCTTAGTTTTTCTCTTAAATGCTTAAACGAGCTTATTGTTTACCAAGTATTCTGCAATTTGAACGGCATTGGTAGCAGCGCCTTTCCGAAGGTTATCGCTCACAATCCACATATTCAACGTATTGGGTTGTGACTCGTCCCGACGAATTCTTCCCACAAACACTTCGTCTTTGTCGTGCGCGTACATAGGCATCGGGTAAGTGTTGGTATCTGGATTGTCCTGAACGGTTATGCCCAAAGTTTCGTGCAATATTTTTCGAACATCGCCCAATTCAAAATCGTTTTCAAACTGCACGTTTACCGCTTCGCTGTGGCCACCGGCCGTAGGAATTCTCACCGCCGTGGCAGTAACTGAAAATGTACGGTCATCCAATATTTTTTG